>ERZ773204.701-NODE-701-length-28355-cov-10.067774_pt1 | contig 28355 bp, 19 predicted proteins | sample MGYA00581007_ERZ773204 | MGnify/ENA primary metagenome ERZ773204 (study PRJEB29015, sample SAMEA2737757) | human gut metagenome | biome: human gut; feature: human-associated habitat; material: faeces | place: China | collected 2012 ... | reverse complement strand
TCACAAATGCTATATATATATCCTGTGAGTATACTCTTATTTTATCAGCTGTCTGTATTCCGTTCATATCTTTCATATCTATATCCAGAAATGCAATATCATATTCCATCACATTCTCACCCAATGCAACAAAATCAATCCCGGATGTATATATATTTATTTCACGAGCAATGTGTTTACTATCAAGATATACTTCAAGCAATTCTTTGATTTTCTCTGCAAAAATCTTTTCATCATCACATATGGCAATCTTTAACATCTGTCCGACCTCAGTTTCTTTGTATAATTATACACTTATAATACCATGATATAAGTGTCAAACGCAAATTCAACACTAATATCATACTATATATGCAAAGAAACTATATGCTCAGCATGCATATGTTTTGAGTGTTTTATAGTCGTTTATGACTATATTTCTATTCCATCCACATCTGTGAATCTATCACTTTATTAATATTTATGCAATATCACTTACAAAAACAGGACATTTTATGCAAAAAAAGGACATTTTTTCTTATTTAACTATGTTCTTTAATAAACCACCATTATATTTCAATTAAATCCTCGCATTTACAGTTTAATATTTTTGCAAGTCTGAATACATTTTCAGCTTTGGTATGATTAATATTTCTCTGTCTTTGTTCAAACAACTGTATCTGTCTTAACGACACACCTGATAACTCTGACAATTCTCTCTGTGAATAACCTGAAAGCATACGGATCCTCTTTAGATTAGTATCTATATAATAGCTTTCCCACAGTTCGTTCATTCTATCAACAAACTGTTGTATATCCATCTCGTGATACACAGGATACATATCTACTATATCTTTAAGCTTTACAGCATTCCATATCTTTGCAAATGTTCTGCCTGTGTACCATTGATAATATGCAAGTGCCCAGCCTGTCCAGTATTCTGCTGTTTTATCAATGTACATTACATCTTCTTTATCGTCCAGTTTAAGACCTGATTCCGCTATAACCTCTTTGAACAATTCACATCCAGTTTTACCCGCTACATATGTAGGATTACCTGACTGAAACTGTTTAGATATATCTGATACTATAAACATGCCAAAAAACTCATCAATCTCCACATCATATGTATTAACAGCATAATCAAGCATATCACCCATTATTCTCTGTGCCATATTTACATAATCACACGGATAAGCGTGCATCACCATTTTCAATACCCTCCCTCATAATATCAAGCATATACAGGTCATTAATATCTGCTTTTTCTTTTTTATTCATTCTGTATTCTTTTCTTGCTTGTTTTTCACGTTTCACTTTCTTAACATAATATATATCGTGACTCGCATTTTCATTTCCTGTATATTTTATCGTCTGAAATGCTTTCTGACTTTTTAATACAATCTGCTCCCCAAGCTTTCCATACCTCATAGCTGCCGATAATTTCTGAAGCGATATAACACCTGCCACAAAATCCTGTGCAAACGAAAAATACGAATCATCTGCACGATAACCTATTATCACATCATAATCAGATATATCAATCAAAAAATGTTCTCTAAGATACCTTTTAGCTTCTTCTGCGACACTTCCGTTCTGCCAGTACGTCCTGTTATCAGTTAATACAGCAAGCCAGTTAAGTATATTATACTTTGATGAATTGAGATTAAGTATATTCATTTCTGACATATCTAATTCATACATATTGACATAACCATCGTTATTCTTTGCACATGCCCATTCTCTAGCAAGATTAATATCTTCTGTACAATAAAATCCTCTCCCATAATCATTATTTAATTTTCCTTTTCCATATTCAGGCTGACCAACTATAACATCTGAGCCGTGATATAATTTTATGTTTTTTTTACCCTTCAAATTTTCCATCTCCTACCTGATTATTTTTTTATTATAATATAGCTTTTTTATTATATCGCTACTGCGATATATTTTCAATCAGCTGCATAAAAAACTCCCCATTATCCAGCAGCCATACCACCGGATAATGGGGAGTTTAAGGTGTTTAAGGATTGCGTGAATTGCATAGCAATGTAGCAATCCTGATACATCAGTAAGTGTCAAAAGTCATTTACACATCATGATTCTTTACACCACGAAGTCTGGCCATAGCTCTTGCCAGTGATGCCGTTGATACGTGGTATTCCATAATACTCTGTTTCTGTGCAAGCTGTTCCTTCGCTCTTTCAAGCGCTGCCTCAGCTCTGAACTTATCTATTTCTTCAGGTCTTTCAGCTGAATACACTATTATGTCAACTTTATTGTGTTCAACTTTAAGAAGTCCTGTCGAAACTATAGCTTCCTGCCATGTTGTTTCTCCTGGAACCCTGAATCTTAATTCTCCAGTCTCAACACTACATGTCATAGGCTCATGGTTAGCCATAATAGCCATCTCACCGTCAAAACCATCAAATATAAGAATCTCACATGGTCCATCATAGAATACCTTATCACAGGCTATTAATTTCAATGAAAATGTATTCAACCCATACCTCCTTGTTTTGCGAAGCAAAATGCGACTGCCCTGCAGGAGCAGAGGTATTTACCTCCTTGTTTTTACGAAGTAAAAATGCGGGATTTATTTCAATGTTTCTGCCTTAGCCTTAACATCCTCAATAGTACCTACATTAAAGAAAGCTGCTTCCGGATATTCATCCATCTGACCATCAAGTATAGCTTTGAAGCCCTTAACAGTATCCTCAACAGGAACATACTTACCAGGAGTACCTGTAAAGTTCTCAGCTACATGGAATGGCTGTGATAAGAATCTCTGAATCTTTCTTGCTCTGTATACAGTAAGCTTATCATCCTCTGAAAGCTCTTCCATACCAAGAATTGCAATAATATCCTGAAGCTCCTTGTACTTCTGAAGCACCTCCTGAACACGTCTTGCAACAGTATAATGTTCCTCACCTACTACATCAGGTTCAAGGATTCTTGATGTTGACTCAAGTGGGTCAACAGCAGGATATATACCCTGTTCAACAATCTTTCTTGAAAGAACCGTTGTTGCATCCAGATGTGAGAATGTTGTTGCAGGAGCTGGGTCAGTAAGGTCATCAGCAGGTACGTATACAGCCTGTACTGATGTGATAGAACCCTTTGTTGTTGAAGCGATTCTCTCCTGAAGTTCACCTAAATCAGTTGCAAGAGTTGGCTGATAACCAACGGCTGATGGCATACGTCCAAGAAGTGCTGAAACCTCTGAACCTGCCTGTACAAAACGGAATATGTTATCAATGAATAAAAGCACATCCTGTTTCTTAACATCTCTGAAATACTCAGCCATAGTAAGTCCTGTCTCTGCAACTCTCATTCTTGCTCCAGGTGGTTCATTCATCTGACCAAATACCAGGGCTGTCTTATCAAGTACTCCTGATTCCTTCATTTCAGTCCATAAGTCGTTACCTTCACGGCTACGCTCTCCTACACCTGTAAATATAGAATAACCACCGCTCTCAGCAGCTATATTTCTTATAAGTTCCTGAATAAGGACTGTCTTACCAACACCAGCACCACCGAACAGACCTATCTTACCACCCTTTGCATATGGTGCAAGTAAGTCGATTACCTTGATACCAGTCTGTAACATCTCTACTACAGGACTCTGTTCTGCGAATGATGGAGGATCTCTGTGAATACTCCAGTGCTCCTCACCATCCAGTTTAGTTCCATCATCAAGGGTATCACCAAGAACGTTAAAAAGTCGTCCAAGAGTCTTTTCGCCAACAGGAACTGATATACCACTTCCTGTTGCTGTGACTTCCATATCCTTACAAAGGCCTTCACTCGCTGCAAGCATAATGCATCTAACAACATTATTACCTATATGCTGTGAAACCTCCATAACCTTCTTTTTACCGTCCTGTATTACATAAAGTGCATCCTTGATAGCTGGAAGATAATTACCTTCAAATTCAACGTCTACTACAGGTCCTGAAACCTGTACTATCTTTCCTTTCATCTCTTCCACGTGAATTACACCTCTTTCTGCCTAGTCTGAAGCCCTTTTTATCCTGCCTGGGCTTTTTTCTTCATCTTTTTCTTCTTAAGAGCCTTTGCACCACCAATAACCTCAGTTATCTCCTGTGTTATGGCTGCCTGTCTTACACGGTTATACTCTATAGACAGCTCTTTAAGCATAGCTTCTGCATTATCTGTAGCTGCCTGCATGGCAACCATACGGGCGTTCTCCTCTGTTGCAAAGCCCTCAACAAGAGCTCCATACACGAAACCTGTAACATAATTATATGTAAGATCATTAAGAACAACCTTTGGAGATGGATAGATAACGAAATAATCATCATTACCTTCAAAATCCTCAAGTGTACCGTTACTCTTTCCCTGTCTGGCATTAGCTGCTAACTCTTCCTTGATGAATTCGTTAGTCTTAAGAGGAAGAAGCTGTTCAACCTGAACTTCTTCCTTCATGCCATGCTCCATCTTAGTATACACGATATACACCTCATCCATCTCTTCCTTCTTATAACGTTCTACTATATCCTCCGTTATAACTCTGGCTCTATGGACTGATGGGTTATTTGCAGAGAATCTGAAAGAATTCTCCACATTATAACCAAGTGAGCTAAAGTAAGCCCTTCCTGTTTCTCCGATGGCAAATATCTTATACTGTTCTGCCTCGTCACACAACCTCTTTGCTTCCTTTAAAACATTATGGTTATAAGCTCCTGCCATACCCTTATCACCACTTATGACAATAAATGCTTTTTTCTTGACACTCTCATGTATATCTACATTTCTGTTATCAAAGAAAAGATGCTGCATAGTAGGAAAATGGAATAATATACTTCTTATCTGATCCTGTAATCCATAAAAGTAAGGTTCGGTATTCTCAAGCTTCTGCTTAGCCTTTCTAAGCTTAACTGAGGACATCATATACATGGCTTTGGTGATCTTCATCGTATCATGAATACTACTTATTCTGGCCTGAATTTCTTTAGTATTCGCCATAGCAATCCCCCTTATCTTTCACTCTTGAACTCGTTAGCTGCTGCTATAATAGCTTCCTTCGTCTCACCTGTAAGATCCTTAGTTGATTCAATAGTATTAACTATCTCTGAATGCTGGCTATGGAAGAACTCAAGCATATCTGCCCTGAAGCCCTTGATCTTAGAAAGCTCAATATCACTGAATACATGCGCATTAGCTGATACAAGTATAATAACCTGCTCTGCCATACTAAATGGATGACTCATAGGCTGTTTAAGAAGTTCCATAAGTGCACGTCCATGCTGTAACTGCTTCATAGTACCCTCATCAAGATCTGATGAGAACTGTGTAAACACTTCCATCTCACGATACTGCGCAAGATCGATACGGATACTTCCTGCTGCCTTCTTCATAGCCTTAGTCTGTGCTGCACCACCAACACGGGATACAGAAAGACCTACGTTAACGGCTGGTCTTTGACCAGAGAAAAACAGCTCACTTTCAAGGAATATCTGACCATCTGTAATAGATATTACATTGGTTGGAATATATGCTGAAAGGTCACCTGCCTGTGTTTCAATAATAGGAAGTGCTGTTATAGAACCTCCACCTGCTTCTGGTGAAAGACGGCTTGATCTTTCAAGAAGTCTTGAATGCAGATAGAATACATCACCTGGATAAGCCTCACGTCCTGGTGAACGCTCAAGCAGAAGTGATATAGCTCTGTACGCAACCGCATGCTTAGAAAGGTCATCATATATAATAAGAACATCCTTTCCGTTATGCATGAAATACTCTGCCATGGCTGTACCTGCATAAGGTGCTATATACTGAAGTGGTGCTGGATCTGCTGCTGTTGCTGATACAATAGTTGTATAATCCATGGCACCTGCTGTTTTTAATGTATTAACAAGCTTAGCAATAGTAGATGCTTTCTGTCCTATAGCTACATATATACAGATAACATCCTTACCCTTCTGGTTTATGATAGTATCTGTTGCGATAGCTGTCTTACCAGTCTGCCTGTCACCTATGATAAGCTCTCTTTGTCCACGTCCTATAGGGAACATGGAATCTATAGAAAGAAGACCTGTTTCCATAGGAACGGATACTGACTTACGTTCAGTTATGCCAGGAGCTTCACACTCTACTGGTCTGTAACCATCTGCCTGGATATCACCCTTATCATCTATAGGTGATCCAAGTGCATCAACTATTCTTCCAAGGAAGCCTTCACCAACTGGAACACCAGCCATCTTGCCTGTACGTGCGACCTTGCTGCCTTCCTTAACTGTCACATCACTACCAAAAAGGATAACACCGACCTCATCACGTCTTACATCCTGAACCATGCCTTTTACACCGCTGTCGAATACAACGATTTCACCGTAAAATGCGTGGTCAATGCCGTCAACATTGGCGATACCATCACCAACCCAGTTAACAACACCTATTTCCTTATCCTTAACTGCAAGCTCGAAATCCTTGATATTAGCCTCAAGTATTGAAAGTATACCTTCCTCACTTGCTGTAGTCTTACCAGCACTTACAGCCTTTGCTATGCTGCTCTTTAACTGGTCAATACGTGCTTTCTCACTCCAGTCATACTCCTTAGAGCCGACCTTTAGCACGAAACCACTCTTTATAGATGAATCCTGTACCATCTCTAACTTAATATCAGGATTGTGGAATTCTTTTGCTATAAAGCTTTTGATTCCTGCAAGCTGTTCATCAGATGGTGCCTCAACATAAGTAAGTACTGCTGTACTTTCCTTCTGTTCAGGAGTCATCTCAAGCTCCTTTAAAGCCTTACATACTTCATCAAATAAATTTATATCATCGTTATCACATAAAAGCTGTAAGAAATTTCTCACATTCTTAGAGAATACCTTCTGAATCACAAGATGTTTTTTCTCAAGTGATACTGTTGGGTCACTAAGTTCTTCCTTAACCTGTGGTACAACATCGAATATATCCTTAATAGTGGATAACTCTTCGTGCGACATACCTGTTTTATGTAATTCTGATGCATAATCAATCGCTGTCTGTATCACTATTTATCACCTGCTTTATTCAAAAATGTGTCATAAAGTGCAGCATTTGTATCTTTACTGTTGCTTGCTACAACCTTAGCAGCAGCATCAACAACCATATCTGCAATTTCTTTTTCTGCCTTCTTTAATATCTGTTCCTTCTGGCTTATAGCTTCTGCCTCAGCATCATCCTTAATCTGTGATGCTGTCTTGTGGGCATCTGCAACTATACGCTGATATTCTTCATCAGCAGTCTTTCTTGCTTCAGAAACAACCTTTTTCTTCTCATTCTCTGCATCGCTTAACACAGCCTGATACTTTGTCTTAAGCTCCTCAGCCTCACTCTGCTTAGCGGCAGCCTCACCAAACTGTCTGTCAGCTTCCTCCTGCCTTTTAGCAATAATCTTCTGAACTGGCTTGTATAAGAATATTCTCATAAGCACGAAGAGAATTAAAAGGTTAATAATTGTAAATAAAACATTCCAAACATCTAACTGGAGCATCTTATTTTCCTGCCTTTCTTCGTAGTCTATTCTATGTTATCTGTATGCTTATATTCTACCTGATATACTTTATGTACAATTATTTTATGTACATTCATATATCAAAATGTAGATACATTTTTATTATGTACCCGGATAATACCAGATATAAACATACGATACCATCATGCCTTTATACTTAATCCATGCGGATTAGCCAAGCATAACGATAATCATAAGGGCGATAACGAAACCATAAATAGCAGTAGCCTCTGCCAACGCACTACCAAGAATAAGTGTCTTTGTAATCTTGCCTTCTGCCTCTGGCTGTCTTGCAACAGCTTCCGAAGCCCTGCCAGTTGCTATACCAATACCAATACCTGCACCAAATGAACCTAATACGGCGATACCTGCGCCAATAGCTATGATTGTTCCACTCATAATCTAATCTCCTTTTTCTTTCTTAAGTTTTAAGATTCTTTTCTAATAATATCTTCTGCTGGCTGCACAAGCCTTATCAGACTTTATCCTGCATATAACTGTGCCATACATATATACGCTATATGCACTACTCTGTAATCTCATCAATATATAATGATGTAAGGAATACAAAAACATATGCCTGTAACAGACCATCAAATATATCAAAATACAGACTGAATACAACCGGAAGACCTACCGGAAGTATCATCTTAAGAAGCTCCATAATAACGAAAGCTCCTAATACATTACCAAAAAGTCGCATACAAAGCGAAAGTGGCTTTGTTACTACTTCAAGAATGTTTATAGGTGTTACTATTGCAACCGGTTCAACAAAGCCGTGTAACCAGCGTTTAACACCTTTGTGATAGATACCAGCTGCTTCAATAAGTATAATACTCATAAGTGCCAGTGCTACCGTGACTCTTAAGTCCTTAGTTGGGGACTTAAAGCCAAACAGTCCGATGATATTGGAAATGCCAATATACAACATAACTGTTGTGAGATAAGGCACATATTTCCTGCCTTTTTCGCCAACCATTCCCTGAACCATATTCATAAGACCTGTTACTATACTTTCTGCAACAGCCTGCCTCTTACTTATATGATCCACTTTAAGGTTTCGGGTAAGTATAAATGCAACTATAACCAGCACAGCCATAATGATCCATGTGACCACAACTGCCTCTGAAACTGGTATTCCACCCAAAACAGGAATCGTAAAGACGGTCTCACATTGAAGTTCTTCAATAAGCTTCTGTGCTAATTCATTCAAAAAACCATCTCCTTATCCTTTCGTTTTCATACTGCGGATTGTATACCCATTTTTTGTAAATGTAAAGCCAAATAATTTATTTTTTAACAATGATTTTTATAAACATTTTAAAATATATACAATTTCTTGTATCTTATTTAGTACAATTTTAATTATTGCTTAATTTTATACAGCTGATTTTATATAATTCACCGGTTAAAAAGTCATGGTACATTTCCACTTATTATAGATAAACACTGGCTTTTCTTTGTTTTTTTCCATTTTATTTCCTGTTAAAATCCTTACAGACATTTAAAGTGCAAGTAAATGACTATTGGTCATTTTCACAGTTTTAACAATACTAATTTTGTATTTATGCAATTATGCCAATATAAAATTTATATACAAGTATAACATTTTAATATATTTTATATGTTAAAGCCTTGGGAAGTGAATACAAAATACAAGTAAAATACAATGTTATACAACAAATTGTATAAATATTAATATTTTATTAAAAAACTATTTATTTTTATATGCCTATATTTTTTATGTGCCTATTTATTTTTATATACCTGTGTTTTTTTGTCACATTTTTCTTCATGTAATTGTATTATCTATACACAGCATATTACAATAATACATATGCTTGTGTTAATATTAGCAATATCCAGATAACAGCAGGGGGAAACAGCATGGGATATAAAAACAACACAAAAGAATATGAACGTATTCTTAAGATGTACAGTAATGACGTCTACAGAATGGCGCTTCTTAAAACCAAAAACGTCAGTGAGGCAGAAGATATATTTCAAAATGTATTCATCAAATTATACACATATGATAAGACATTTGAATCAGATATACACATAAAGGCCTGGCTGCTTAAAGTAACTGTGAATGAATGTATCAACACTATTAAAAGTTCATGGAATTCAAAGGTTATTAAAAGTGTCAATGATAATTGTGAATACGATGATAATTCTTCTATTGTAAGCTCAGATAGCGCAGTAAATAATTCTTCGGGGTATACAAACAATTCTTACGAACCACTAAACAGCAGCTCTTATAAGGATTTTGATATAGATTCGATGTATGTATGGGAAACTGTTGCTGCCCTTCCGCAAAAGTACCGCGATGTAATATATCTTTTCTATCATGAGCAGTACTCAACTGAAGAAATATCAGATATTCTTGGTATATCTACTGTAAATGTAAGAACACGTCTAAAAAGAGCAAGGGAAATCTTAAGAAAAGAGGTGAACGATTATGAATTTTAAAGATGCCTTCGATAAAGACTGCAGCAAAATAAATGTAAGCGACGAGCTTATAAACCGGACTCTTATGGCTGCAATGACAGATGATGATAACTCACATACTATGGATAACTCACATACTATGGATAACTCACATACTATGGATAACCGCACGCCTTATGGCACTGGCAGAGCCGGTTTAAAACATACAGAAAAAGCGTCTTCGCACAAAGGCTTAAGCTATATAATAACCGCTGTTGCTATTGCCGCTGCTGTTACATTATGCATTATATCTTATAATATATTATTACCATCACTGAATAGCAGTCATAGCAGTCCATCATCATCAACTCTTAAAGTATATGCTGGTGAGAACAATGAAGAACTTGGAAAAGGGGGCTTGTCACTTGCATACAGCAGGAATTCTGCTGACCATGCCAGCAACATACAGGCATGGGGACCACAGGGAAAGAACCAGACCATGGTGTTATACTTTGATCTCAATATGCAGCTGACCGACAGCACATCACAAATCAGACGGATAACTTTATCCTCATCTGATGAAAACACACATTTACTAACACGCGGACCTGTTCCTGATGAGATTATCGAAAATAACTATAAAATATCTGAGGAATATGGCATGCAGCATTCTCTTTTCAGACCATCTGCTGATTTTGGATATCATACATTCAGCTTATTTAACTCAAAAGAAAAGTTTCTTTATATAGACCATGCAAACGGATATTCCGCTGATTATAATGACTTTGAACACCTTTATATAAGCTTCTGTCTTTATAACCAGTCCTCTCTTAAAACACAGTTAACCCTTACTGTTGAGTATGAAGATGGCACAACCATTTCAAGAGATTATGAAGCTACTGCTTATGCTTCTGAATTATATATGTTTATAAGGGAATTAAGATAAATATCATCATAAATTTTCATTAAAACATTTATTAAAATATTCGTTAAAATACTTATTTAAATACTTATTTAAATACTTGTTTAATACTCGTTAAAATATTATCTTTTGTTTTAATATTTTTATCCATATGATAAAATATAGCTAAGATGTACATTTAAGTTGCATCTTAGCTCTTTTTATTATAAAGCGCATTATGCGCAGAAAGCAGGTATTTTATGGCATTACATGTAATGGATGAAGCTAATCGTTGTCTTCAGTGCAAGGTTCCACAGTGTCAGAAGGGCTGTCCTATAAACACTAACATTCCTCTGGCTATCAGACTTCTTAAAGAAAACAAGCTTGATGAAGCTGGTAAAATGTTGTTTGAAAACAACCCTCTTACGACTGTATGCAGTCTTGTCTGCAACCATGAAAACCAGTGCGAGGGGCACTGTGTACTTGGGCGTAAAGGAGCTCCAGTTCATTTTTCTACTATAGAGAATTACATATCCACAACTTATGCTAACAAGATGACCGAAGGTCCTAAACCTTCCAATGGTAAACGTGTCGCTATTATCGGCTCAGGTCCAGCCGGAATCACTATCGCTATTATACTTGCACGATATGGATATCAGGTAACTATATTTGAGGGAAAAGATAAGATTGGTGGTGTCTTAAGATACGGAATCCCTGAGTTCAGACTTCCTAAAGCAGTGCTTGATGATATAGAATACCGCCATCTTGAACTTAAAGGTATTAAGGTACGTCCGAATACAACTATCGGAGGTGCCATAACTATCGAGGACCTCTTCCGTGACGGATATAAGGCAATATTCGTAGGTACAGGTGTATGGAACCCTAATACTCTACATATCAAAGGTGAAACCTTTGGCAACGTTCATTTTGGTATTAACTACTTAAACAACCCTGACAGCTATAAGCTTGGTAAACGTGTTATTGTAATCGGTGCCGGTAATGCTGCCATGGACGTAGCTAGAACTGCCATAAGAAAAGGCGTACGTTACCTCACATGCTTCTCTATAACTAAAGAGGTTGCTGCAAGCCAGTATGAATACAGCTATGCCAAGCTTGAAGGTGTTGAATTTGAATATAATAAACGTCCTGTTGAGATTAAGGATAATGGAGTTATATTCCGTGATATCATAGAGAATGAAGATGGTTCTTTCACTGATGTAGAAGGAACAGACAAGCTGTATGAATCTGACAGTGTTATCATCTCTATAAGCCAGGGACCTATGACAAGACTTGTTAATACAACTAAAGGTCTTAACGCCAACAAACGTGGACTTCTAGAAGCTGATGAAACCGGTCATACATCCCGACCAGGCATATTCGCATCAGGTGATGTTGTAAATGGTGCAAGAACCGTTGTTGAAGCTGTTGCACATAGTAAAATCGTAGCTGAATCCATGCATGCTTATATGCAGTCGCTGGATGAGGCATAGCTATACTCTGTGGGCTTGAGTGTGCTGCACTTGAAGCCCATTTTGTCTCCCTACTAAAAAGAAATTATGCCCCTGTTTGTAACAAAAGACAAACAGGGTCATAGATTATTTCACCTGTGTAACCACTCCACTATCATCTACATTTGCATTAATACTAACTTTGTTAAGCAGGCTGAATATTCTGTCTTTGTCTGAATCCTCAGTACATATTCGAGTTACACAGCCTGAAAGCGTTCCATCCTGAACTGCTGGAACTACTGATACATCTACTTTTCCATCTGTATCATCATCACCACTTATCCTTATATTAACAAGCATAGTGTCAACATTGTATTCATCAAACCAGAAATTTCCAAGACTGTAGAATATTGGCTTATCTTCATAATACTCTATTCCTTGAAGGCAGTGGCTATGACCACCTATTATTACGTCTGCACCAGCATCTATATAATCTCTCGCTGTTGACCTCTGAACCTCTTCAAGAACTGTTGTATGCTCTGTCCCCCAGTGAACAACCGCTATTACATAGTCGGCATTTTCTTTTGCTTCTTTAATAGTCTGTATGAACAGCTCTGTATCATAGCATCTAAGAATTCCTGGTGTAGAATCAGTTGCCTGTGGTGTCATCTTATATTTTTCTGCCCTTGAAGCTGCCACTATCGCTATCTTTTTACCATCAACAGTTGCATAATATGGCTTCATGGCCTCATCAAGATTCTTACCGGCTCCTACATAAGGTATCCCAGCAGCTTCAAGTGCTGCAAATGTATCATTCATGGCATCAGCACCATAATCATATACATGATTATTGGCAAGCTGCGCAACATCTACACCTAGCAAATTAAGCACCTTCGCTCTTTCTGGTTTAGCCCTGAAAGTCCACATTTTATTAGGCAATGGCTGACCTCTGTCACTATAACAGAACTCATTATTTACAAGCGTTATATCTGCAGCCTTCATATATTTTATGAGCTCAGGCGATATACACTTTGTTATATCTCCATCATTTTTATCCAGTTCCTTTGTTGTCGGCTCGCCCTCAGCAAGATTAATATCCCCTGTAAATGTCAATGTTATATCATAAGGATGCACATCTCTTGTTGTTACTTCCTCTGTTACAACTTCACTGCTGTTGTTTGTGTTATCAATATCAGCCGCTGTCTCTGATGATTTTCCACATCCTGTAAGCAAGAGCGTACCTGACATTGTTATGCATGCTAGCATTGCTATATTCTTTTTAATATTCTTTTTAATATTTTTTCTCATTACATTCTTTAGTTTACTGACATAATTATGTTTTATCATACAATAACTCCATTCGACATTTACTTATTCTATCTATCATCAATAGTTCTATAATAAGATGTAAAATATTATTTAACAAAAGCTGTAATATGAATCCAATGTTCATTCATATCACAGCTTGTCTGTACCATGTGTACATATAGTATCACCATATAACATCTTTATTATCTTAATTATTTTATGATCTTATTTTATAATCATATTATTTTGCTATTTTATAATCTTGTTTTATAATCATATTACTTTGCTATTTTATAGTCTTATTATGATGTCCTGGTCAAAAACCACCGACTTTGATACCTACGGATTGTTTATTGCTACGCACTTCTACAATCCTACCCAATATTCTCATGATTCTGTTCCAATAAATTCTTAGCCTTTTCAAAAGAATCCATATGAACAAGAATGTCACACTTCGCATTCTTATCATTGTTAAGGAATCTTAACAGGCCTGTATGAAACTTCCATCTCTCAAAATATGAAATATTATTCTTTCTAAGCACCTTCTCTATCTTTTTGCATTCATCCTTAGAAACATCCGAACGAATAACTCTCTCCATTGTAGAAACTTCACTCATAACCTGACACCTCTCATCATCTTTGCCTTTATACTTTTAGATTTTATCACATCAATTCTAAAAAATCCACTTAAAATAATTAGGTAAATTATGATAGATACAATCATTTTATAATATCTTTTATCATTTATATGACTTTTGATTAATTATCGTATTTAATTATTATAAAATATTTTATATGTACTTTTTATAAAAAAGCACATTCAAATAACACATAATTCTCTATAAAAACAATTTCTACAAAAGCAATTTCCACAAAAGCAATTTCCACAAAAGCAATTTCCACAAAAGCAATTTCCACAAAAAACAACCGTTTTATGGATTAACCATAAAACGGTTGTCTTATACTATATATTAGGTATATTAGGATATAAACTTATTTAACACTGTTCTTCTTTCTCTTTACTTCATAGAAGCATACACCACCAAGGGCAAGAACACTAAGTACGATTAATACAACATAGAGTGCTGTATTAGCCTTATCTCCTGTAGGTACTGGAGTACCGATTGTAGGATTTAATGACTTAGTTAACTTCTCTATTGAGAAATCAGCACCAACTCCTGCTGGAGCCTTATCTGTAAGCTTAAAGATATTACCAAGTGCTATTGTACCATCAGCATTTCTTACAATACCTGCTACTGATTTATTACCATCTAATATAGATGAGTAATCAAGACTTGCAAACCAGTCTGCTGAAACTGTTGTTACTGCTTCACCAACTGCTGGTGTGTTGAATGAAGTCTTAGAAGCTGTATCCCAGTAGAAGTTTGTTGCTTTATATATCTTTGTTAAATCCTGTGAACCAACTGGTTTGATATTTTCTGCAACATCTTCTTTAGCTGTTCTAAATGATATTACTCCTGTAGCCTCAAAATCTGTATTCTTAGCTGAATTTGTATAGAATGCTACGTTAGCACCCTGATTGTTAATTGATGTACAATTCTTTACCTTGATATCTGGGCATGAGTTAGAATCAATACCCTTTGCCTTGTTTGCAAATGCTATTGAATTCTCAAGTACGTGTGAACCAGGCATGCTGTCTCCACCCATCTTGAATCCATTACCGTTACCTGCGTTAGTTCCATCCTCAAGATATCCGTTAGCATATGCTATAGAATTCTTGATAGTTACTGAACCGATAGAACCTGTCTGAACCTTTGCGAAAAGATCCCATCCATCATCTGCATTGTGATGAGCGATACAGCCATCAAATACGTTTCCGTCACCTACTGTAAGCTTAGCTGCGAATCCGTCTGCATCTTCATAACCCTTATCTGCATTACCATATGATGTACAGTTAAGGATTAAGTTGTATGAAGGCCATTCAGCATATGTATCTGTTACATTTAATCTGCTGATCTGAAGTCCTGTGTTACCATTGTGATATGTTTCAATCTGGTCTAATGTGTTGTGGCTTCCTGAAACCTGAAGTCCCTTCTGTCCATCTGCTGAACCTGTTACATCAAATCCCTTGAAATACCAGTAATCACCACCGATAGTCATACCTGTACAGAGTCCCTGGAAGTCAATAACTGGACGAGTCTTTGCATCTGGATCTGCTAACATGTATATCATCTGATCTGCTGTACCATTGATACCTCTTGCAATCTTTAATGGTGATTCAAGCTTATATGTACCTTCTGTAAGAACAATCTGCTGTGAAGGCATTACATACTTAACAGCATCATAGATGCTCATAGGATCTTCCTTAGAACCTGAACCCTTTGCATCTGGTGCAACCCAGATAGACTGACCTGCTTCACCGAATGTCTTATAAGTTACTGTATGATCAATAACTACTGTTTCATAAGATTCCATTGCTGAATATTCGCCATTTGGCTTATATCCTTCTGCTGGTGTAAAGTTTATCTTATATTCATTCTTACCCTTGTTAAGTGTTACACTAGCTGGCTTAACAAGTGTATCTGCCTTTACTTCTACATCAGAAACAACAACTTCTCCCTTAGCATCCTCGATTGATAATGTACCATCACAGTTTGCTGAGAATAAGAATTCATAATCAGCACTACCTGTTGCTGTAGCAGACTGTACATATGTGTTAACTGACACCTTTTCAATAGGTCTTTCTTCTGCTGGTGCATCTTCCTTAGGATCAATTGTTGTAAATGTTATATCTGAGAATGTTGCTGTTGCATTTCTTGATGCAAAGAAACCTGCATATACATAATCAGAATCAATTCTTTCAAGTGCCTCAGTATCATAATACTTCTTTGTTGTTGAATATGAACCATCTGCTGACTCATAAGTTACAAAGTAACCTGTATTATTCTTCTGGATTGTAAGGTACATCTCTGTTATATCTCCAGCATCTGCTGGTGTATTAGTAGAGTTACCTATTATATTCTTAGCTTCTGGATATCTCTGCTCAAGTGGATAAGATGTTGACTTAAAGTTTGCCTGAACAGTTGCTGTATCATTAGCTTCAATAGCAGCAATGTTGTCCTTTGTCACACCTGTCTTTTCCTGTGATGCAAGACCAATCTTCTGAGATACCTTTGTTGCTGAACTATCAGTTGTTACTTCTTTTGCTTCTTCATTCCAGTAATATTCTGTCTTAGAAGCTACTGCCATATAAGAGTTGTTCCATCCTGAACCACCTAACTTATCAGCTGCCATAAGACCGAAGCCTTCCTGTCCATTTGATAATGTCCAAGAATCAACTGTTACCTTAGCTCTTAATGTGAAGTTCTGTGATGCAGGAACTTCTGTATAGTAGAATGACACTCCATCAAAAGAAGCTGGTACTAACTTACCGCTTGCACTCTTGATTGTTACCTTGCCTTCATTAGCAGAACCTGTGAAGCTGTCCTTAGATGAGCTTGCGCCGTTACCATAAGTAATCTGTCCCCACTTCTGCTGTGCTTCTTTTGTTACCTTGATTGTTGCTTCCTTAGATGTTGTTGAGTCTTCACCTCTCTTAGCAACTACTCTTACTGAATATTCAGAACCTACTGTAAGTCCCTTTATAGTAGCCTCTGTCTTATCTGCTGCATCTAATGATGCCCAGTTTTTGCCATCATTTGAATATTCAACAGCATATGATGTAGCTTCTTTAACTGCTGACCATTCTACAGCAACACTTCCGTTACCTTTGTTGTAAATGCTGCCTATAGCAGATGTTGCTAATGGGAGTACAAAATCTGCTGTCTTTGTTTCTGCTCCTGTCTTGTCTGCTTCGCCATCACGAACTGCCTTGATTGAGAATGTATATTTACCTGATGCACTTGGAGTAAATGTAACACTTGCTCCTGTTGTATCCTTTGCATAACTTTCTGAAGCTACTTCCTTACCTGCTTCGTCTGTCATAGTAACTACAACATTATCAGCACCATCATAACCAATAACCATTGTAAATGGAACTGTTATCTTACCATCCTTTGATGTCACATCACCAAGTACTGGTGCAACTACTCCGCTCCAGTCAGCTCTTGCTGGTCTTTCTCCACCTGATGTCTGTGTAACTACTGTCTTTAAGATTCTTACACCTCTATTATTTTCTCCATCCTTAGGTGCTATGATTGAATATGTTCCTGCTACAAGATTAGTGTACTTAATCTCTGTTTCTGGCTTTGTACCTGTTACAGCCTTGATTCCATCAATCTTGTTTCCTGATGCATCTACTAATGCAAGGTCTGATGTATTAGTGCTTCCTGTACTTGTTGCTGTAACTACAACATCTGCTGTTCCTGTTACTGTAAATGTAAGTGCTCCTTCTTCTTTATCATCAGCTCCCTTTGCAAGTTCTGCAGAAAATGTACTGCTGTTTCCTCTTGTTACTTTTCCAGATAATGTAAAGTATCCTTCTGTACCATACTTACCTGCTGCTATATCTGCTTTCTTTTCAGCTGTTGTTATAGCTGTTTCTTTTGATGCATCAAATGTATACACATTATTAGCTGCTGAAACCGCCTTAGCTGCGAATCCAGTAGGAATCAATCCAACTACCATCAAAGCAGCCATAACTAACGCCATTATTCTGCGTTTTGTCTGTCTCTTCATAACTTACCTCCTAATATATTACGGTGTACCCGTTGTATCCGGCGAAGTCACCTCAACCGAACTTTGCATTTAGTATCTCATTTTTGTCCACAAAAATCAATGATTATTTGGGTATTTTCCACATTTTCGGCGGTATCGCTAGTTTTATTTTGGATATTTTGTACAAAACTGATGAAAATAATATAAAAAAGCTCTTAAATTTTTGTTGTATACCGGTACACCATGATTTAAGAGCTTTTATAATAACATATTTAATTTTTGTAATTATATGATGTAAGGATTGAAAGTCGAAAAGTCGTTTATGCTTACTCTTTTATGCACTTTAAATATTTTCAGCACAATTCACAGTTTTAATTTATACATCTTATACAAAATTAATAAAAAAATATTAAATAAAGCGTGTGTCAGAATTTATACACACGCTTCATAAATATTATATTAAATCCTTACTGTCCTGTCGCACCTTAAGATATATTCTTCCTATCTGCTCTTATTTCTTAAGTATATCATGATACCTTGTCCTATTCTCCTCAGCTATATCCAACATGTCCATTGCCTCTTCTTCTGTCAGGCTTAGTTTTTTCATCAACTTTACTATATTATCTAACTGATTCTTCTCTATCCCTTGCTCTATTCCTTGTTCTAGACCTTGCTCTAATCCTTGCTCTATTCCTTTCTCTAGCCCCTCTTCCAGAGCTCGTTCTAATATAGCCTCACTTATATTACACATATCACTCACACACCCTTCCAGTTCTGTTGTCATTTTCAGTCCATAGCCTTCTAGCTGCTGCATTTTTTCTTTCTTCTTTGTACTCGACAGCAGCACTTCCAGCATTGCTATCAACTTATTCTTAGATTCTTCCCTGTTTTTGCTATCTCTTATTCTTATTATAGCACCATTCATTATACTACGCTTTGGCATCCAGTTACTTTTTCCATAAAGAAGCTTTGGCTGGATTCCTAACTCTATTATAGAATCTTCTCCATCCTGCGTGTCCATGCATATCCATATGCTGTATATATCCTTTAACTCATCATAATTCGACTTTATGAACTCCACATTTTTCTGGGAAGATACCATTCTTGCCATATAGTAAGCTATTCTTGATTCTATGTGATATCCAAGTTTATTATTAGACGTGCTTCTCTGTGCCTCTACATTTACAAGGAACTTTATTGTTCTGTTATTATAATACAATGGAAATCGTATATCGTAAACTATTTTCCCATCATCCGCATCTATATCCTCTGTTCCTACGCTTTCTATCCTTATACATAGTTTTTCAGGCAATCTTAGTGATACTACTGTTTCGCCTATGCATGGAATTATCTTATCTATACTATATGACCTGAACTCTGGCACAATCACCTTTACAATATTGGCTAGCACTTGCGGATCAGCAAGAACCAGCTTTGCATAGTCATCATGCATGGCCTGCTTTTCTTCTATGCTGGTAAGCGTTTCTGCAAGATTTGTATTTACTTTTAGATATTTCATTTACACCTCCGTAACTCATATTATCTATGTATTAATGTACACGCAATAGATTTTTCTCTGTTATTCATCAGCTATTAATAGTCTGTCATTCATATTTGTTTTTAATAATAGGGGGATTATAATTGAAACAAATTATAGCGGGTATAGTAATCTCACTCTTAACAATAATTCTTAACTATCCTGCTATCTTTTAAGATACATTATAAAAATTATAACTCTGAATTTTTAATTCATTATAATAAACTATAATACCTGATTCTGAGTTTTATTTACTATTTTTCAGAATTATTTTTTAGCTTTGTTTATTAATTCTTATGTTAATTTCATTTAACAATATATCATACATTTATATTTATTTCAATATGATATTTTAAAAATTTTAAGTAACAAATCTCAAGAAACAAAACAAGAATTAGAACATCAGAAATTTTCCTATAAAACATTAAAGCAGAAGATACCATCTTCCCTTAATATGGAATAATATCTTCTGCTTAATTTTCTACTTAGATTTTCCTATTTTTTGCTTAGTTCACTATATTTTTCACAAGTAATATCTTATTAATAATTCTACACCGGTAATATCCAAAATTAATTAACTTTCTACGCCAGCGACCCTCTCTCAAGCCACTTGCCACTCACAAATCTTATGACAAAACATAATGACCTCGCAGCCCAATCTACGAACATTCCTATCCATACACCAAGCACACCAAGTCCAAGTACAACTCCGAATATATAACTGCTGCCGACACGGAAAAGCCACATAGATATAATGCTGACCGTCATAGTATACTTCACATCGCCCGATGCCCTTAAAGGATTCGACAATGTAAATGAAAGCGGCCATATAAAAAGTGATACAACATTAAAACATCTTAATATAGTGACAGTAATATGTGTTGCTTCTGGTGAAAGATGAAACCATGAGGCTATAAATCCTGCTGCAAAGAACAGTGGTATGTTACATGCCCAGTCACCAATATAAGACCACCATAGCACCTTTTTTGTATACATTTTCGCCTGTTCTTTCTCACCTGCGCCTATACACTGTCCTACAACCGTTATAAGTGCAAGTCCCATAGAAGCAGCCGGTATATTAGCAAAATCTATAACTGTATAACCTACAGAATTCGCTGCTGTTGAGGCTGTTCCAAATGTAGCAACCATACTTACAACCATTAGCTTGCCTATCTGGAACATTCCATTTTCAATACCAGATGGAATACCTATTGTAAGAATTTTCTTTATATAGTTCCAGTCCGGAACAAAGTACTTTATATGGTCTATTCTTACAGGGTTCGTCTTACCACACACAAGCACTGACATAACGATACCTGCTGCCACACGGCTGAGCGCAGTAGAAAGCGCAACACCAGCTACACTCCACTTAAATACAAATACAAACAACGCATTTCCAGCTACATTAATCACATTCATAAGTATGCTTATATTCATGCTTACCTTACTGTTGCCTACACTTCTGAATATCGCCGCACCCGCATTATACATTCCTAAGAATGGATACGAAAGCGCTGTTATCATAAAGTACAGCACTGCACAATCCATAACAGACTCTTCAACTGTTCCGAATATCATCTTAAGCAGTGGTCTTGTAAATGAAACTGAAAATGCAGTCATTATAACTGAAAATATTAACAAAACGGTCTCAAGCTGTGCCCCTGACTTTCTTGATTCATCATCCCTGCCTTTACCTATATACTGGCTGCAAACAACAGCGCCACCTGTTGCAAGTGCTGCCATAACCTGTATGATAAGCCTGTTGATATTATCAACAAGTGCAACTCCTGCAACTGCCGCTTCTCCTGACTGGGATACCATAAGTGTATCCACAAGTCCTACAAGAACAGCAAGCAGCTGTTCAAACATAAGCGGAATTATAAGCTTCCTTAAATCTTTACCACTAAACAACATATGTAACTCCATTATCCTGTAATTATTTTTTTTATTAATCTTAATCCTTTTAACAGAACTCTTTTATCTTTTTTGTCTTTTTGTCTTTTTTATCTTTTTATCCATCTATACATATAGTGAGATAGATATTGATATAGATATAGATATAAATATAAATGTATACATATAAATATATATGATGCCATAATCAAAATGTCTAATCTCTCATGAACTCGTTCATATCGGATAGAGTATTTTTTAATCGGATATCTATAATTAAATCGGATAAAGTATTTTTAATCTGGTGTCTGTAATTAACACAAAAATTCGGTCAGAACGTACTTTTAACATTCTGACCGAATATAATAATTACATTATCAGCTGTAATAAACATCTATAAACCAGTTAGCTAAGCTTCTAACCAGCCTGTTAACAATCAGCGATATTAGTCTACTGTGTAAATCCAGCCCTTAGGAGCTTCGATTCTACCCATCTGGATACCTGTAAGTGTTTCGTATAACTTCTTAGTTACAGGTCCCATCTCGTCCATACCACTTGGTAAGCAGATTTCCTTGCCGTGATCAACTATCTTTCCTACAGGAGAGATAACTGCTGCTGTACCGCAAAGACCACACTCAGCGAAATCCTTAACTTCATCAAAGAGAACTTCTCTTTCTTCAACTTCAAGTCCAAGGTATTCCTTAGCAACATGTACTAATGAACGTCTTGTGATAGATGGTAAGATACTATCTGACTTAGGAGTTACAACCTTTCCATCCTTAGTAACAAAGAGGAAGTTAGCTCCACCTGTCTCTTCAACCTTTGTTCTTGTAGCTGGGTCAAGATACATATTCTCAGCATATCCTTCTGCATGAGCTGTAACGATTGCGTGAAGGCTCATAGCATAGTTAAGACCAGCCTTGATATGACCTGTTCCGTGTGGTGCTGCTCTATCAAAATCTGAAACCTTGATTGTAAGTGGCTTAGCGCCGCCCTTAAAGTATGGTCCAACAGGTGTTGTAAATACTCTGAACTGATATTCATCAGCAGGCTTAACACCTATAACTGGATTGCTTCCGAACATATATGGGCGGATATAAAGTGATGCACCTGAACCATAAGGTGGTACCCAGTCCTCATTAGCTCTTACAGTTTCAGCAATAGCCTCTACAAACTTATCCTCTGGGAATACAGGCATCTCAAGTCTTCTACATGAATCTGCCATTCTGCTTGCATTCATATCTGGTCTGAAGATAACTGTGTGTCCCTGCTCTGTTGTGTATGCCTTCATACCTTCAAAGCATGACTGTGAATACTGTAAAACACCAGCACATTCGCTGATAACTACTTTGTCATCATCTGTGATAACACCGTTATCCCATGCTCCATCCTTATAATTAGCTACGAATCTCTTATCAGTCTTTACATAGCCAAACCCTAAATTAGACCAATCAATATCTTTCTTTGCCATAATTCTACTTCCTTTCGTGTTCGACAGTTTACTCACCTACTGTCAGGAGCTTTCTATAATAACTGCTGCAGACAATTCTATCCTGCATAATTCACATGCAGTACAGTCAGCATATACGCCAGTCCACTAACCCCTTGGCATAACACACCCTTTTGTGTTCATTATAATGAATCCCATCGATTAATTAAATTACGGATATTTTATACCCACATTTTCTATAAGTCAATAAATTTTGTTTATCTAATCATTATATCCATGTATTTTTTATATATTTGTGCGATACAGATACTTTTTAGCTGTTTTTTCCGTGCGTGTTCAGGGATGTTTCACATACCTGAACACGCAATTATTCATAGCTTGTAATCTGTGTATAGAAGTTATCATAATCTGTTCTTCCATCTGCTGTAAATGCAATAGCCGTTCTTGGATGCTGGTTAGCATTTCCAGTTATCATATACTGTACATCACATCCCCATACGACTCCAGCCTTCTTAAGCGGTACCATATGCTTCTCAACAAACTTAAGTACTGGTGATATTCTATACTTAGGATTTCTTAAGAAGCCCATAAGAAGCTCTGAATAGCAGTTACCGGCGCCTCTTCCCATGCCACTCATTGTAACATCAAGATAGCTTACACCAATAGTACAAGCTTCTATTGTATTGGCAAATGCAAGCTGCTGGTTGTTATGTGCATGGATACCTACGCTCTTTCCATACTTTTCAGCTACCTTAAGGTACTTATCTGCAAGTCTTCTTATCTGCTCTGGATAAAGTGAACCATAGCTGTCAACAAGATATATTACACTTGCCTTGCTCTGTGCTGCAAGAAGCTCTAACGCAAGATCTAACTCATTCTCACTTGCTGTAGATATAGCCATAATATTGATAGTCACCTCATAGCCCATATCTGCACAGTAATTAATCATCTCAATAGCTGCCGGAATAGTATTAATATATGTAGCTACCCTTATCATATCTATAACACTTTCAGACTTAGGTATAATATCCTTTTTAAAATCAGTTCGACCAACATCAGCCATAACAGAAATCTTTAAGTCAGTATTGTTATCACCAACTATTTCCCTGATATCCTTCTCATCGCAGAACTTCCACTTGCCATAATCATCCACGTTAAAGACTTCCTTTGATGCCTTGTAACCGAATTCCATATAGTCAACACCTGCTGCCACATTGGCCTTATACAGGTCACGCACGAAATCCTCACTAAACTCAAAATTATTAACAAGTCCTCCATCCCTAAGTGTACAATCTACAACTTTGATATCTGGTCTGTATGATACTAACTCACCCTTCTGTTCCATAACCTGATTACCTCTTCTTCCTTAAATGTTCGCAGATAACTTTAAATTCATCCACGATTAATGCAATTCACTTTAAAGCGTTACACTTTAAAGTGCTAAACTGTTGTCTATTATAACACTATTATTTAATTTGTAAATACCTTTACCACAATTTTTATATTTCAAGCGCATCCTGCATAATATCCATCATATCAAGCATACCCTCAAGATACTCACTTGCACTTGTAAACTTTCTTTTAGTGACTGTCCATACGAATTCAGGTGTACCTTTAAGCTTAAACTCCAGCGCACCACCAAATGAATCTACAAGCTTTGGTATATTATCCGAGTTAATATCTGCTTTAGGATATATCGTCATAACCGTACGCCAGTTAGAGGCACCACCCGATGGATTATGCTGTGTAGCACCTTTTATATCCATAATCCCTATCTTATGTGCTTTCATCTTGATAAGTGCAATCATAAGCAGATTAGAAGCACTTGATGGCACACTTCCATATCTATCCATAAGCTCGTCTTTCATATCTGACAGCTCTTCTCTTGTTTCAAGTGCAGCGATTCTTTTATATATATCAAGTTTCTGATATTCACTTCTTATATAAGTTGCTGGAATATACGCATCTACTTCCATATCAACTGTCGTTTCAAACTCATACTCATTCTTCACGCCCTTAAGAGTATTCACCGCCTGGTTAAGCATTTTACAGTACAGGTCATATCCAACCGCAGCCATATGACCATGCTGGCTCTTACCAAGCACATTACCCGCACCTCTTATCTCAAGATCCTTCATAGCTATCTTAAAACCAGAACCAAGATCTGAGAATTCCTTTATGGCACTAAGTCTTTTTTCTGCCACTTCAGATATCATCTTGTCTCTTTTATACATAAGAAATGCATACGAAGTTCTTGTACTTCGTCCAACTCTTCCTCTTAGCTGGTATAACTGTGAAAGTCCGAACTGATCTGCATTTTCTATAACCATGGTGTTACAGTTTGGAATATCCATACCTGTCTCGATAATGGTTGTTGATACAAGTACATCTATCTCACCATTAACAAACTGATACATAATCTTTTCAAGCTGCCTTTTATCCATCTGTCCATGAGCATATTCTACTACAGCATCCGGAACAAGATTCTGTATATATTCGGCTCTTTCTTCTATATTACGTACTTTATTGTATACATAATACACCTGTCCATTTCTGGCAAGCTCCCTTGTTATTGCCTCACGTATCATCTCGTCATTATGCTCTGTTACAAATGTCTGTATAGGATGTCTGTCAACTGGTGGTTCTTCCAGCACACTCATATCTCTTATTCCAACAAGACTCATATGCAGTGTTCTTGGAATAGGCGTTGCACTTAAAGTAAGAACATCTATGTTATTCTTCAGTTCCTTGATTTTCTCCTTATGTGTAACACCAAATCTTTGTTCCTCATCGATGATAAGCAGTCCAAGGTCCTTAAACTTAACGTCCTTTGACAGAATTCTATGTGTTCCTATAACCACATCTATCATTCCGCTTTTAAGTTCTTCAATAGTCTTTTTATTCTGTGCCGACGTCCTGAAGCTTGACAACTGTCCTACATTTACCGGAAATCCTTTCATTCTCTCTGCAAATGTTGAATAATGCTGACTTGCAAGTACTGTTGTCGGCACAAGATAAGCCACCTGCTTTCCATCCTGTATCGCCTTAAAGGCTGCCCTTATGGCAACCTCTGTCTTACCATATCCAACATCTCCACATATAAGGCGGTCCATAACACGACCACTTTCCATATCGTTTTTAGTATCCTGTATGGCGTTAAGCTGGTCGTCAGTTTCTTCATACGGAAACATTTCCTCAAACTCCTGCTGCCATACTGTATCCTTTGAAAACCTGTATCCTTCTGCCTTCTGTCTTATCGCATACAGTCTTACAAGTTCCTTAGCTACAACTTCAACCGCCCCATGAACCTTCGCTTTAGTTTTGCTCCACTCCTTACCTCCAAGATTATTAAGCTTAGGTTTCTTTTCTACATCCTGGTCTGCATACTTCTGGAGTCTGTCAAGCTGAGTAGCAAGAACATAAAGATTACCATCATCCGCATAAGTTATCTTTATATAATCCTTCTCTACTCCATCCACCTTTATCTTTTCTATTCCCTTATATACACCAAGCCCATGATTCTCATGTATAACATAATCACCTATATTCAGTTCGTTAAAGCTTGCTATATTTTTGCCATCATGTTTTTTCTTTTTAAGCTTTTTTATTCTTTTGGACGTAAATATATCATTTTCTGCTATAACAACAAACGAAAGAACTGGATACTCGAAACCCTTATGAAGACTTCCATATGTAACTATAATAAGTCCTTTTCCATAATCCTTACTAAAATCCTCACTGTAAAATGCTGGTATATCAAGTTTCCCAAGATCGTCAACTATTCTTTGTGCCCTTGTCCTCGAACTGCATACAAGCACCGTTGTATAGCCACTCTTCTTGTACTTCATAAGATCCTTTGACAGGTACTCAAAGCTGTTGTTATAAGAGCTTATACTTCTTGCCTCAACATGCATCTTATAGTTTATTTCAAAACCTTCCGGTTTATAATCAAGAGTTGTAAGTATAAGCTTTTTATATTCTCTAATATCACCTGTTATCTCACCAAGAGTCTTTATCTTATGTGTCTGGCTTGGAAGGACATAGCCTGCTGCAAGCCTGTTTTTCATGCTTTCACCATATTCATATAATGTAAGCTCGTTACATTCCTTAAGTCTGTTCGGTTCATCCAGCACAACAAGAGTACTTTCCTTAGGAAAATACTCTGCTAAGCCTACTGTGTCTTTAATTATTGTATCCAAAAACTTATCATAACTGCCTGTTCTTTCTATGTCCCCAACAATCTTATTAATATTGTTGCCAGCCTCTATCTGCTCCTGTGTACGCCTTCGTTTATCATAATCAAAGCACTGAAGCTGCTTATCTCTTTCTTTTCTTATCTTATCAAGTCCAGCCTGCTTTTCTTCCGCTGTGAAAAGATACTCTGTAGCTGGAAATATATGATATGATTTCAGCTTTTCTATTGACCTCTGGCTTTCTGCATCAAACATTCTTATGGAATCAACTTCTGTATCCCACAGTTCTATTCTTACTGGCGCCTCATCTGTATATGAAAATATATCTATGATGCCACCTCTTATTGAAAACTGGCCTTTGCCCTCAACCATTGCTGTTCTTACAAAACCCATGGATACCATTTTCTTTGCAAGTTCCTCTGTATCAATACTGCTTGTGCTGTCAATAGTTATTATTGAATCCATATATCTTTTCAGAGGAATCAGTCTGTCTGATACTCCATCAATAGTAGTTACTACTGTCAGCAGGCTGCCTGAGTCAGTTCTGATGCTTCCAGCTTCTCCATTACGTTTATCCGCTTCCTGTTTTCTACTGTCTTTATCTGATGTTTCTACATGTTCTGCCGCTTTTATATGCTCTATGATTTTGCTTATACAGCTTAATCTTTGTCCTGTTATCTGATTGCCCGTAACATCTGCACTATAGAATATTGCGTCCTTAGCTGGATAATACAATGCATCGCCATTAAAAAATGCTGCATCATCACACATATTTCTTGCCTTGGCTTCATCACTTGTTATGACAAGCATAAAACGATAATCCTGTCCTATAGCACTTGCTATATGCACCTTCTGCGTATCAATACAGCCACTTATAAGTGCTGTTTTTCCACCATCCAATGATAATTCTTTATTAAGTTGCTCTATTGCTGCTGTATCACATACAGGCTTAAAAAATGTGTTCAAAACCATCCTCCTAATTAAATCTGTCTGATATAAAGATGTCGGGATCAAAAGCTCCCGACTTTGATACCTACGAATTGTTCCGTGCTACGCACTCCCACAATTCTCCCC
>ERZ773204.698-NODE-698-length-28451-cov-3.623609_pt1 | contig 28451 bp, 19 predicted proteins | sample MGYA00581007_ERZ773204 | MGnify/ENA primary metagenome ERZ773204 (study PRJEB29015, sample SAMEA2737757) | human gut metagenome | biome: human gut; feature: human-associated habitat; material: faeces | place: China | collected 2012 ... | reverse complement strand
GGGTTTCGTGCAAAAAATCAGCTTTGCTGTTCTGATAAAATCATAGTAAAACTTCTGTCCGAAAAAACGGACAATTTACAGTGCCATCATCTCTTTCACAATGCGGTCTGCGCCCTTTACCAGCCCTACGAGCACCAGCATATTGAAGATGGTTTCCGCCAGATAGCTCCACACCATCGTCACCGCCGAAGCGTCCGGGTCTGCGATACCCGGTGCGCCGCCGCCGGTAAAGGCGGCAAATATCATGCAGGCCAGTACAATGACTGCGCCCTCCATGCACACGCCGAGGTAACTTTTGATAAAGGTGCGTCCGGTATTCGAGGTCACATCGCCTGCAAAGGTGGACAGTGGGATAGGTGCAAGCGCCGTGTACATATAGAGCCGGAAAAACCGGCTGTACACGGTCAGTATCATCACAAAGGACAGCACCGTGATGAACACGCTGCCCAGTATCGTTACCAGCCACAGCGGTATACTCGCCAGAAACCCCACTTCATCAATGGCGGTTTTGATTTCCTCCGGGAGCGCCACTGATGCGCCGGTAAGATTGCCGAGATTTCCAGCCACCGCGCTGACAATACCGCCGCAGATGGTAAACAGCGTGGTCATGATGTCCATGCCATAGGTCACGGCGGTTTTTGCCGCCACGAAGCGGATAAAATGCCGCAATGCCTGTTCTGGTCTGCGGAAGTCCTGAAAATTCGCTGTGCTGCGGAAAATGCTGATAGCAAAGAACAAAATCAGCAGTCCATAGCCGATGGCCTGCAATGCGGTGTTGATGTTCTGGCATACCGCCCAAATCGCACCGTTCTTGAAGTGCTGCGGCGTTTCGCTCACCAGTGACCATATCTCGGTCAGCTTCGAGTTCCATGTGGAAAAGGCACCCTCTAAGTTTTCTACAATCCAGTTATCGTCCAAATATATCACCTCTGAAAAGGACAGCCGCCTGCTTCACTGGAAACAGGCGGCTGTTGTAGTTCATGCAGTTTACTTCAAAATCAGGTCGAGGATTTCCTTTGCGAACGCAATGACCAAACCGCCGAAAAAGGTCAGAAAGCCGGTGCTGCGCTGCGAAGGGTCGTGGGACTGCAAGCTCAGACCGATCTGCACCACGCCCCAACCCAGCAGGATCACGCCGATGGCTTTGATTGCGGAAAAGACGAAGGTGGACAGGTTGTTGATAGCAGTCAGCGGATCGTCACCGGCGGCGAAAGCGGGCGTACAGATGGCGCAGGCGAGAACACAGGTCAGTGCAGCGGTGAAGTAACGCAGTCTTGCCTTGCGCGTCCGGTCGCTGTGGTTCAGAGTGGTTTTCTTCTTCATTTTGTGTTTCCTCCAGTATTTCAAGATTTTCAATGTCGATTTCGTGGGGCAGGTCATTCTGCTCATAGCTGGGAATGTCAAACTTCTTTTGATAGGGCGGCTTGCCGCCGTCAGCGGTCAAACGGTAGTTCGGATGCTTCTGAATAGGATATTTGTCGTCCATCACCGGGCGTTCGCCGCGAATAAAGATAAGCGCCTTGCGGTTATCCAACATCCGCACCTCGTCCGGCATGAGCAGTTCGCGACCTGCGTTCTGGTAGTTGGTGCTGCTGGAGCCGCTGCGTCCTTTCGTCACGCCGCGCGTGCGGGTGTCGATGGTGGCCTTGCCCAGCAGCTTAGAAATGTATTCGTGGGTGCTGGCCTCGTTGCCGCCCAGATAGAGCAGTGTGTCGCAGTTGCCGGTCACATTCTCCCAGCTGTCCTTGAACAGCTTCTTGAGCTGCGCCATATTCTGAATGACGATGTTGATGGAGATTTCGCGGCTGCGGCAGGTGGCAAGCACTCGCTCAAAGTCCTCCGGCAGTGCGACATTCGCGAACTCGTCCATCAGCACGCGCACCGGCACGGGTAGTCTGCCGCCGTACTTATTGTCTGCGGCATGGTAGAGTTCTCGGAATGCCTGCGAGTAGAGCAGGCCGACCAGATAGTTGAAAGTCGTGTCCTCGTCGGGAATGACTGCAAAAATCACACGCCTGCGGTCGCCCAGTGTGCCGAGCGACAGGTCATCACGACTGGTGAGGTGCGCCATTTCTTCGGTGTTGAACGCCGCCAGACGAGTGGAAGCGGAAACAAGGATAGATTTTGCGGTTTTCGGCCCGGCCTGCTTGAACACCTTCCAGTTTTTCACCGCGATATGATCTTCGTCCACGCGCTCTAAGTCGTCAAAGAGCAGGTCCACCGGACTGCGGTAGCTTTCGTCCTCCTCACGCGCTTCGGCGTTGATGACCATGTACATCAGGGTGCCGAAGTTGCGCTCGCTCTCCGGTGCTTCGTGGAACAGGTAGAGAATGAGCGCAGACAGGAAAGCGGTTTCGGCCTTGTCCCAGAAAGGGTCAGAGGTCTGCGACTTCTGCGGCGTGGTGTTTTGAATGAGCGTGTTGATAAGCCGAAATGCGTCAATATCCGTGTGCAGGTAGGCAAACGGGTTGTAGCAGTCGGACTGCTTCATGTCGATGAGGTTGAAAATCGTCACCTCGTAGCCCATCTTCTCAAGCAGACCGCCCACAGCGCGGTAGGTTTCGCCCTTTGGGTCACATACGATGTAGGAACATTCCGCCTGCATGAGATTAGGCTTGATGAAAAAGCGTGTCTTGCCTGCGCCGGAGCCGCCAATCACCAGAATGTTTGCGTTCACTTGATGCTGCGACGGCAGTGCCCGGACATTCATGCTGATACGGATATGCCTGGAAATGAGCAGATAGCGGTCGTTCTTCTTGGTTCGGAAGTGGGCGCACACCTCTTTCGGACGCCCCCAGTAGGCAGAGCCGTGTTCCTCACCCGGTCGGCGGTTGCCCTTTTCGGAGTAGTACCACGCCACGGCAAAGCTATAGAACGCCAGCGCAATCAGCACAAATTTCTTTGTGTATGGCGTAATGTGGATGGAAAACGGGGTTTCCAATGCAGCGGAAAAGGCGTTCAGCCATTCAAACAGCCCAAGACCTTCACCACAGCATCCACCGCCCAGCAGTGCCAGCCAGACCACGAAAACGGCAAGCGCCGCCCAAAGCAGGACGGCGCTTCCGTTGGAATCGCGTTTCACGGCTTAGTAGCCGGTCTTAGGCAGAGTAGTAACACCCGGCTTGTAGACCGTTGTTACCCAGCGGTCTGTCGCCATGATCCACTGTCCGCCGTGCAGGCCGCCTACATCGGTGCGATTTGCAAACTGGTAACCGTTGTTCAGCCAGCTGTTTGTCCAGCAGAGAATATAGGGTGCATCCACCTGTGCAAAGCCAGCCTTGACCGTGCCGAAAGCGAACATGAAGTCGGTCACATACTCGTTGGAGGCCAGTCCCAGTGCCGCAGGCGAAGCATCTAGCGAATAGTTTTTCATGGTGGAGAGGTTGTCCGCCAGTGTGCGGTAGTCATGCAGATTGGTCTTGTAGACCACCTTGTAGCTGAGGCGCTGGTTCCATGTGCCGGTGATGATCTTCGTCAGACGCACCGCCGAGGTGGGCAGTGTGTCGCGCCAGTAGAAGCTGTTCAGCGGCACCGTAGAGTTGTTGGCGATGTTCTTGAAGTCGTAGCGGATGGTCTGGGACGGCGTGACCTGCTTGTAGCCGCGCTTGGTCACGGAAACATTAGTGTACACGCTCTGGTTCAGCACTTCCACGCGCACGATCTGGCCAGAGAATTCGATCTCCACCTCGATAGGCTGTGTGGTGGCGCTGTAAAATACCGGCGCTTTGGTTTCGCGGATGGTGTAGCGACCCAAAGGCAGGGTGTCCGTGGTTGCAATGCCGTTCTTATTGGTCACAACGGTGTTCACCAGATTGCCTGCACGGTCGTAGACCTCAAAGGTTGCACCAGGCAGCGGTGTTCCAGCGGCGAAAGCGTTGTATGGGTTATCGTCTGCGGATTTCTTGGTGATTTGGATTTGTCCCATCGTTGGCGTGTTCTTCCATGTGATAGTGGAAGTCGCGCCGTATTCCACATAGAAGGTTTTGACTGTGGTATCCAGCACATAACCGTCCGCCGCCTGGATTTCCCGCACCAGATACTTGCCGTCCGTCAGCGTCTTGTCGATATAGACATAGCCGTTCTGGTCGGATGTGTACTGGCCGATAGGGTTGCCCTTGCTGTCCGAAACGAGGAAGGTCACGCCGTAAATGCCCTTGCCGGTCACGCTGTCGATCTTGTGGATGAGCATGGAGCTGGCCTGCGTGTTTTCAACGGTCAGCGAGGTCGTCCTACCAGCCTTTACCTCAAAATTGTGGGGCGTGCTGTCCAGCAGATACCCCTTTGCGGCTTTGATCTCGGTGGCGGTGTACCAGCCGTCCGCAAGCTGCGGGAGCGTGATAATGCCGTTGCTGTCCGTGGTATAAGTGCCGATGCGCTCACCATTCATCTTGGCGATCTCAAACTGCACACCCTTGATGCGCTTGCCGCTGTCCGCGTCCACCTTGATGATCTGACCGCCGCCGATGGGCGTGTTGGTAAAGGTCAGCGTCTGCGTGTCGTTGCGGTCGACCTTAACGGTCTGCGAGGAGTTGTCCAGCACATAGCCGTCCGGCGCTTTGACCTCCGTTACTACATAGGTATCCGGTTTGAGGTTGACCAACTTGATCTGGCCGTTGCTGTCCGTGGTGTAAATGCCATTAGAAGTGACCGTGCCGCCGTAGTTTCCGACAAACGAACCATCTGAGGTCGTGATCTTGAACTGTGCGCCGGGAAGTGGCTGCTTGGTCACGCTGTCGATCTTGTCGATGATAAGATCGCCGTGTTTGCCGTTGGAAAACTCCACCGTCACCACATCCTGCTCCTTACCGGAGAGATGGACGGTCTGCGGCGTGTCGTCGATCTCATAGCCTGTGGGGGCTTTCGTTTCCTCAACGACATAGGTTCCGGCCTTCAGCCCGGTGATCACGATGGTTCCATTGGCCGAGGTGGTGTATTCTCCGATGACCGTGCCGCCGGTGCCGGAGGTTCCGCCCAGATAGCGCACACGGAACTTTGCGCCTTGCAGCATGGTGCCGCTGTCTGCGTCCACCTTTTTGATGATGAGCGCTGAAAGAGGCGTGTTTTCAAAGGTCAGCACTTTGCCGGTGCCTGCCTGAATGAAGCAGTCCTGCGTGGCCGGGTCTTTGATGGCGTAGCCCGCAGCCGGTTCCACTTCGGTCACACGATACCAGCCGTCGCGCAGCTTGCTGAGTTTGATCTGACCGTTTTCATCGGTGAAATAGGTGCCGAGGTCGTTCAGTTCTCCAGTGAAGCTGTTGTTGCTGGCATAGGTGATGTGAAACTTTGCGCCCTTGATATGGTCTTTCGTAATGCTGTCCACCTTGTCGATGGTCAGGGTAGGTTTGGGATAATTGCGGAAACGCACCGTACCCGTTTTATTGGGAACGAGGGTGATGGTCTGGGGTTCGCTGTCCAGCAGATAACCATCCGGCACACTGGTTTCACGCACCACATACACACCGGGGTCAAGGGCGGTGAGCAGAGCCTCGCCGTTGGCGTCGGTCTTGACGGTGGTGAGCGTGCTGCTGTCTGCCTTATTTACGGTGAAGGTCACACTGGCCAGCGGTGCGCCCGTCACAGCGTCAGTCTTTACGATTTTGAGATTGGGCTTCTTCTCGTTGTTCACCACCAGCGTGCTGTCCTTGCCGGGGAACAGTTCCACATGGTATTCGGCACCGTTCAGCACATAGCCGCTGGGCGCTGCGATCTCCTTGACCGAGTACACGCCGGGTTCCAAATCAGAGATGAAAATGCGCCCGTTGGTGTCGGTCACACGGTCGAGGTAGTGGCTGCCGTCCTCGATCTTTGCAATGCGGAAGGTTGCACCAGCAAGATAGCTGTCATTTTCTGCGTCGTATTTCACTACGGACAGAACCGGCTTCTCCGTGTTGGTGAACACGAAGCGGGCGTTTTCTCCGGCGTTGATCTGGATGATGCGCTTGTCATCATCCATCAGATAACCATTCGGCGCGGTAATTTCCTCCACGGTGTATGCTCCCGGCTCCAGTGCAGTCAAATCGATCTCGCCGTTCTCGTCGGTCACATATTCCTTGGAGAAAGTACCGCCCACCAGAGAAATGCGGAACTTGACATTGGTCAGCGGCTCCATCGTGCGACTGTCCACCTTGATGATGTGGATACCGGGCTTGACAGTGTTGAAGAAAGTCAGTGTTTTGATACCGCCGCCTGCGGTCAATTCGATCTGCTGCGGCGTGCTGTCCAGCACATAGCCTGCACTGGTGGAAACCTCTTTCACCAGATAGGTTCCCGGCTGGAGGTCGGTCAGGCGGATCTGTCCCATCTCGTCCGTGGAGAACGAGCCGATGAGGACGGTATCACGGTAAACTTCAAAGGTCACATCGGGCAGAACTTCATGGGTCTGCTCATCGTACTTGGTGATGATAAGACCTGGCTTTGCCTGATTTTTCAGCACAAAGCTGGTTTCCGTGCCGGAAGTCACATTGACAGTATAGGTCTGGTCGTCCTTGACATAGCCGCTGGGTGCAGACACCTCACGCACTTGATATGCACCGGGCTTCAGCTTATCGAAGTACACGCTGCCGCCGAGGTCGGTGGTGCCGGTCTGGGTGACGCCGCTCTCGATATGCTTGATCTCCACAGTCGCACCGGCGAGAGAAACGCCGCTGTCCGCATCGATCTTGTCCACGCGCAGATTGCCGTAAGGTGCATTTTCAAAGGTAACAGTCGCAGTATTTCCATAGTCCACGGATACGGTCTTGGTGGTTTCCGCACCCAGCAAGTGCCACTTGGGAGCCGCTTTCTCCGTGATGACATACTGGCCGGAAAGGGTCAGCGGAATAATGATCTTGCCGCTGGTATCCGTGACAAAGCTGCCGAGGACGGTACCATCCGGGGCCTTCACCTCAAAAGTCGCGCCGGAAAGCGGTGTGTTCGTGCCGGTTTCTACCTTGTTGATGATGAGCGTGGTTTCAGTGGGCGTTTCCGGCTCGTCCGGGGTATCGGACGGCGCAGCGGAATAGCGGCTGAAAGTGGACTGCCGAATTTCAGTGGTAGGGTCGGTGTCGCACATATACCGCTGCAAGGTGCCGTATTTGCTGGTTTCCGCGCACAGCGCGTAGTAGATGGCATACTTGTAGACATTGGCGTGCAGCGACATCTGCACCGCGCCGGTCTGGTCATTTACGCTGTCCTTGGGATACAGCACCTTGAACTGACCGGCATAGCTGGCCCCGTTGGGCGAGGTTCTGATTTTGGTGATGTCGTTGTTATTCATGTCTACGATACGGGTGCCATCCGGCACTTCATCGGGCATGGTGAAAGCAATGTCAATGTCGTAATCGCATACCCATGTTTCCGAATCCGCTGTGAATACCTGCTGCAAGTATTCCTTGCCATCTATGGTGACGGGATAGGCCGAATCTTTATCGGCTGTCACCGTGATGGTAGGCTGCGGCACACGGTTCCACCAGATACCGCGTTTGTAGATGTCCTTTGCCGCCGCCAGCAGTTTTTCGCCGCGTTCCTTCTCTACGCCGGACAGGGACGGGTTGACCGTCAGCCGATCAATGCTCCAGCCGTCGATCAGATAGCACCAGAGCGCCATCTTCGTGGCGTAGTACGCCTGATACTTATTGTCCAGCTTAAGTTCAGACAGACCGCGATGCGGGTAGCCATTGGCGATGATGCCGACGATCTTCGGGTCGTTGCTGGCTTCGTTTGCAATATACTTGATGCTTTGACCGGGAGCAACGGTCTGCGGCACACCCTTTGTTGTAGGGTTGATGCAGTAGGCGGGAATTTCCTTGATTGCGCCGCTGGCCGACTTGAAATTGAAGTAGGTATAGGACTGGGAACGGACAACGCCGTTCATGCTGAGGTAGGACATTTTGTAGTCACCATTGGTAATGTTCACCTCACCCAGCGCACCAGCAATGGTACTGCTGGCGGCGGAAGCAAAGCCTGTGCAAAGGCTCAGCATGGTGGAGATACACAAAAGTATCGCTATCAGTCTTTTTCGCATAAAAGCCTCCTGAAAATAGCAGCAGCGCAAACCGTGTTCAGGCTTGCGCTGCTGTGAAGTGGTTGTTGTGGTTATTTCTGCCGTGCCTGCACGCACCAGCGGTACTGCGGCTGATTCATCACGCAGGTCACCAGCGTCACCACATTATCGGTGGTGGGGTTCAGCACGCTCACATCATTCACGGATACTATTTGCACCGAATACACCGAATAGGTTCTTGTGCCGATCTGGGTCGTCAGCTTGATGGTATCGCCGTTCTTCAAGGTGTGAATCTTCCCAAAGTAGTTGCTGGAGCCGCGATTGTGTCCGGCGAATGCCACATTGCCGTCCCAGATAGAGGTTTCGGTAAAGTGTCCGGCACCTTTCCGCATGGCGGCATTGTCTGTGCCCTGATAGATTTTCGCACTCAGCCCAATGGCAGGTGCAGAGAGCCTACCAAGGGAACCATCTTTGTAATACAGGCCGCTGGTCACAACGGTATAACCGCTGTTCCAAGTGGCGCCGCCGTCCGAGGGCGTTTCTGCGGCAGGCGGCATCACCGTAGTGGTGCCGCTGCTTACTGTACCGCTTTCCGGATACCCGCCGGTCAGCAAGTTGGGTGTCAGCCGCTCACCGGAACCGGGCATATCCGCCATAGGACTGCCAAACGCAGGTGGAATATAGGCAGCATTCTTGCTCACATCGGTTTCAAAGATATTTGTTCCCCCAACCACCGTCACTGGCTCGATGCTGGTGGATTTGCCAAAGTTGCCTGCCGGAGCATCGCCTTCTGTGTACTCAAGAGCTAACGCCGGGGTAATGCTCATCGCTGTCGCTGCCACCAGCGTCAGTCCCAGCATCCTTACTGCTTTTGACAACCTTGTAATCTGCGTCATAGATCGTTTCATCCTCGTTCTGTCCTTTCTTTCTGTTTTTGATTTTGGCGGCAGCAAAACCGGCAAGACAGAGCAAAATCAGTCCGCCCGGAATGGCAAGATAGTGCCAGTCCATCGTCGGGACTTCTTCGACCTCTGCCTCCTGCACGACAAGCGGCGTGCCGTGGAACACAGCCACATACTGCACCTTATCCAGTAATACCTTCTCCACCTCGCCGCTGTATTGCGCCGTGACCGTGTAGCCGGTCACATTGCGGCTGGACGCTGTTCCAGTATAAGTGACTACCGCAGAAAAGCGATTTCCGATGGTATCATCGTCCACATTTTCCGTATTATCCGTCTGCCAGTCCACCGTGGAGAAGTTCAGCGTCCGCCCATTCTCGGTGGTGGTTTTGGGGATGTACTCCAAATCCATGCTGCTGAGATTGGGATAGGTGCGGGTCGCAGATACCGTCCACGAATTGTTTTTGTATCCAGCAGGCTCTACGGTGATGGAGCCAGTATCCAGCTTCAGCGTGCCAGTGAAACCGTCCTCAGTCGTGATTTCTTTGGTGTCCGCAAGCAAGGGGAGAATGGCCGTCAGTTCCTTGCTGTCACTGTTGACTGTAACAGTTTCGGTGTATGCTTTGCTCTCCTGTTCGGGCAGCTCTTGCCGGAGCATATCCGTGAGGACAAACGAATAGCCGTCCTGCTCAAAACTTTGCTTCGCCTGTGCGGACGGCTCCTCATCCACCTGCATCTCATAGGTTTTTCGGACTTCAAAGATTCCGTTATTAAGGTTATAGCTGACTTGTGACGGATATTCTGCCGCAAATGCGGTGTTCATACTGAGAAGCAGAAACACCGCCATAATTGTAATCGTTTTCTTCATCTCTCTTTTTCCTTTCCGGGCAGAGGCGGCGTCTGCCGTTCCTGCCGCTTATATTGCCGTATCCGTGCGATAACAGACAGCGGTTCTTCAATCTCCGCTTTCTCTTGCTTCCAGCCAGTCCCGCGCTCGGCGGATCTGTTCTCTTGCGGAACACGGGACTCGGCTTTTTTTAACGGCTCGTCCTCCGATTTTGCGCGCTCCGGCGCGGCATAGTGCAGACGCTCGAAAATACGGTTCAGCTTGGACACATCCTCGGCTTTCGCCAGGATGTCCACATGACCGTTCCCGTTTGCACCGTCTTTGATGACGCTGAACAGAACGCCGTATTTCTTCGCTTCCTGCTTGAAAACTGTTAAGTCCTGCTCTTTCAGGTCAAACACCCGCAGCTCCTTACCGCTGCGAAGCAGGGCGTTCATGTGGGTCTTGCCGCGCAGTTTCTGGTTCTCGTTGGCCAGTGCTAGACACAGAGCCGCAAGGTTCTTCGCACCCAGCGCCGCCAACTTTGCCGCCGCTTCGGAAATCTGGATGGCTTCGCGCGTCATCTGCTCGGCGGCTTCGCTGCCTTGACTCATGGTATCGTTCCTCCTTCTGTATTAGTGTGACTTCGTGAACACGGGTCTGCACCCGTTCTGCGTCCGCTTCGATCTGCGCGCAGAGCCGAAGTTCTCGGCGGAGCGACTTGATCTGGGCGGTGCGCGTGCTGATTGCCTGTGACAATACTTGTTTTTGCACTTCATCGGCGTGCCTTCTTTCTTCATAAAGTGGTTTTCGCTCATCTACCGCAAGGGCAAGCTGCTCTTTAAGGGACTGACTCATGCTTTGCAGGTCTGTGGCGGTATCAATATGGTGTTCGGACAGAAATCGATGCTGCTTCAGATATTGCTCAAACTGTATCGTATCCTCCAAAAGATACCGGCTGACTTTCTTTGAACCGCGCCCCTTGACTGCGCCGCGCAGCAGGTAAACATAGTGAAAATACAGTGCGCGAAAGCCATGCGCTTTGGGATATTTCTTTAAGCGGCCCTTACAGACATAGCGGCGTGGGGCAGGCAGCTTTTTCGGTTTGCTCCAGAAATGCTGCGATAAAATGCGCTGCTCAATGGCGGCATCAGTGTAGTTTTCGCCCAGGCTATCCAAGCGGATAAACTGTTTTCCGTAAGGCGGCTTGACAGCGGTGTGTTTTCGCTTCCCGGCGTGAATTTGATAACTGGCTTTCCGCAGACCGTCCAGAAAGGTCGTAAAGTTGAGGGAGCTTCCAATGATACTGTCAATATCCTGGCGTATCTGCTCCCGGATGGTAGGCTGTTTGGACTTCGCCGCCTGCCATTCCTGATGGCTTTTTCCTTTGCCTTTCGGCAGAATGACGGACAGACCGTATTCGCGGCACAGGTCATCCGACACCTTCTGGATTTCTTTGAAGTAGGTTTTCATATTGCAGCGTAGTTTCCTGCCGTCCAGAAAGGACACGGAATTGACCGCTATGTGGTTGTGCAGATGGTGTTTATCGAGGTGGGTTCCAACAACTATCTCGAACCGCTCTCCGAACAGCCGCCGCGCAAACTCTACACCGATGGCGTGGGTCTGCTCCGGGGTAAGCTCCCCCGGCTGAAAAGACTGAATGATATGATAGCCCTGTATGCCGCCGGTCTTGTTGTAACGTCGCTTGGTGCGCTCCATATCCCGTGCGGCATTTTCGACACTCACGCAGTTCAGACAGCTTTCAAACAGCCGCTTCTCGGTTTTGTCCGGGTTGACGGCGTATTCGATTATGCCGGAAAGGGAGGTCTTTTCTTCGTTTGCGGCGTATTGAACGGTTTTCTCAAATCGGCTTCGTATGGCGAACACTTTGGTAATCGCCATATCAGAACGCCTTGAGTTTTTCCCAGATCTGCGACTGCATATCTGCGATGAGGCGCAGAGTTTCCTCCGTCACCGGCTCGCCGGAGTTGACGCGCTTGGTGATCTGATTGATGTTGTTTGCAATGCCGGAGGTCTGCCGCAGCAGCTCCGCCCACTCCTCTTTGGGACGCGGTTGCATCTGCACACCGAGGATCACATTGCGGACAAACGGCTCGATCTTCAGTCCGGCCAGTTCTGCCTGCGTCAGCAAGTGATCGCGCTCTGCGTCCGTCAGACGGACGGTGATTTTTCGTTCTCTGAGTTTCATTTGTTATTCCTCCAATTTGGGGTATTAGGGCGCTCCCTAACAAGCTGCGCTGTTCGGTGACGAACGGCGCTTTTCGTAAAATGCTGTCATTTTGCTATGCTTGCAAGGAAATTCGGAGCGGCCGCAGCCGCGCCGAATTTTGAGCCGCCTGCGGCTCACCGTTCCGGCTCGTTTCTCGCCCTCGGTCGCGGAGAGATGCCTTTCTGACGCATGAGCCATTCATTGTAGTCCTTGCCATCAGCGGGCAGTTCCACCGATACGGGCAGGTTAGTAATTGCCTGCGAGATAGCACTGGCCGCGCCGCGGCCTACCGCATCGTTGTCCAGCCGCAGCACGATTTCCTGCACATCGGTGTGGCGCTCCAGGTAACCTTGCAGAGCAGTAGGCACCTTGGGCGTTTCATTCGGTCTGGACTGGTAGACGCCGCCGAGAGAAAGAACAGTTTCCTGCCGCCAGTCCGCACCCTGCATTTTTACCTGTGTGAGATAGGAAAGCGCGTCGATGGCGCACTCGAATACATTCAGCTTGCTGCCATTCTGTCCGGTGATGGAGAAGCAGAACCGCTTGTTGCTGCCGGTCACATCGCGCTTGAAGCTGCTGCCGGAAAGTGTGCCGCGCAGCGTGGCGTAACGCGGTGTTTTGCCATCGTAACCGACGAACACGGCGTTGTGGTAGTCGGCGGCTTCGTACAGCAGACCATGCTGGAAGCAGTAGTCCAGTATTGCCATATCAATGCCGCGCGAGAGCATATAGGCGGTCACGCGGCGGTTGTTCTGGAACCGCACAGGCAGAAGAAATTCTGCCTTGAGCCGTTCTGCTTTGGGCGCGGACACGGGTCGTTCTTCGTGGGAAGCAGAAACACCGCACTGCTCATTGATGAGCTGCACGGCGTCAGGAAATTTCATATTTTCAACTTTGATAAGGTACTCCAACGCATTGACGCCGCCCATTTTGTCATGCGACCACCAACACCATTTTCCGTTGGAGATTTTCAGACTGTCGTGGCTGCGGAGCTTGTACGCTCCGGGGCCGGTGGGAATGAGTTCATCCGGCTTGTATCGCCGGAGAAAGGTCAGCAGGTCAGGCTGACGGGCGCGCTCGATCTGCGCTTTGGTTGCGTAGGGCATGGGTAAACCTCCTATCTTTCTCGTTCTGCTCTGGTTCGCACAATATAATCCTCCACATTGTACCGCTTCATATAGGCGTTTTCACTGGGCGCACGGCTGTTCAGGTCGATGCCCTTTAGCCTGTAGTCATCCGGGTCAAGAACTTGTTCCACCGGAATAAAACACAGCTTTGCCGGAGATTTCAGATTGCCGTTAAATACGCCGACCGGCGTATGGAAACAGCGGTCGCCGCACACCCAGAGAAGTTTTGCGCCTTTCGGCACTTCACCAAACGGGCGTTTTAGTATGACAACGGACATCGGTTCAGCACCCATCGTGCGGTAATAATCCGTTCTGGCTGTCTTTTCGTAGGCACGGATCAGATTAGAAAAACACATCTGCGGCTGTACATACAGCCAGCTTTCTTGATACCCCATCTCGTCACCTCTCCGGCTCATCGCGCTTCGGTGCGGATTTTTTCTTGTTGCGCTCCTGCTCAATCAGCAACTCATAAGCATAGTTCACGAGGCAGGGATGCGCGTTCGTGTGGAACTCCGAAAGCGGATCATGCTCCGGCGTAATGTGATAGTCCGTTTTGGCGGCTTCACGCTTGGACACAGCAGAGTATCTGCCGTCCCAGTCGGCGCACTGCACCGTGTATCCGAGAAGAAATTTACAGCGGTCATGTCCGAATTCCTGTGTCCATTCCTGCACAAACTCGCGCATTCTACGCTTTTCGTTGGCATCGCTGATATTCTCCGTAAAAGCATTTATACACGCACGGTCGCGTTTTCGGCTGGCACGGTAGAGATGTACCTCGCCCTTTTCGCGTGCTTCCAAATACGAGCCTTCGTAGCGGGGGACGGACGGGTCAGCGTACAGTTTCTCTGCCCGATATTGCAGGCGAGTGTCGAGATAGCTCTGCACAGAGTCGCGCAGCTCCTCCATGTGCCTGTCCTCCACAGGCAGCCATTCCTCATACAGCACTTGCAGAGGGTGATCCAGTTCGTTCAGCACATTGAGTTCCGCCGGCGTAAACTCCGCATTTTCCAAAATCATCAGCAAGTCCTGCTTATTCACGATTTGATAGGCACTGTTGATAATCTCCTGCGGCGGTTTGGTTTTCATGTTCTCCAGATAAGTGTTCAGTTCGGCCAGCGCCTTGTCATAAAGCATCTGGGCGAGTTCTTCGGTCGTACTCATCGTTCCAGTTCCTCCTTGTGTTTGCATTTTTCTTCCTGCACTGGTTCCGGTGCTTTGTTATCCATGTTCAGCAGGGCGTTCAGTTCCTCCAGCCGCGCCGTTTTAGTGTTCAGCTCTGCCTCGCGGGGAAACGGCTTTTGTACCTCTGCCTTTGCGGTTTCCAATTGCGTTTGCAGGTTGGAAAGCTGCTCCCGGCAGGTTTGCTCCTTGATGGGCAGGCCCTCCAACGCATTGTCCATGCGCTGCAAATTGCCGAATACATCGGTTCCCAGCGTGACCGTGTGGCGGAGCTGTCCGATCATGGTCAGCCGGTATTCCTGTGCGAAGCTGTCAAAGGACAATTCCGGTGTCAGACCGCGATAGAAACCTACCTGCGTTGCCTCCGGCGAGAGCATATTCTGGCACATGATCAGCAGCGCCGCGCCTGCCTCTTTCTTGTCGGCGTAGGTGACGCCCGCCAGCATAAGCGGGGAGAAGCCGTCCGCGTTTGGGTGGGTATTCTCCTTGACGGCAGCTATATCCGCGCAACACCCGGCGATTCGAGCCTGCGCTTCCGCGATTTGTTTCGGAAAGCCCTTGCTGATGGCGTCCTCCAGCGCGTATTTCTGAGAAAGATGGTTGGCTTTCAGCAGCTTCAGCTTGGATACCTCAATGTCCAGATCCATCTTTTCTTTAATCATGGGGTTGCCGCTGGCCAGGGCCTTGATCTCGGCGTAAGAAAGCGCCTGTTCATCCACATCTTCGGCGGAACGCACTGGCGATTTACTGGTCATGATTTGGCTGATAAATTTCTGCTTGCTCTCCACAAGCTGATAAAGATAGGCGTCGAAGGTGCCCTCGGTGACATAGCTATAAATGTCTACCTCCGGGTTTTCGTTGCCCTGCCGGATGATGCGGCCCTCCCGCTGCTGCAAATCGGACGGACGCCACGGGCAGTCGAGATGGTGGAGTGCGATGAGCTTCTGCTGACAGTTGGTGCCAGCGCCCATGCGCTGGGTGCTGCCCAGCAGGATACGCACCTGACCGCTTCGGACTTTACCAAACAGATCTTTCTTCTGTACCTCGCTCTTGGCGTTGTGGATGAAGGCGATCTCGTTTTCGGGAACGCCCAATTCCAGCAGTTTCGCGCGAATATCATCATAAACGCTGAATGTGCCGTCATCCTTTGGGGTGGACAGGTCGCAAAAAATCATTTGCGTGGAGTGCTGGTCTGCGGTGCGCTGCCAGATCTCAAACACATTTTCCGCGCACTTGGCGGCTTTGCTGTTGGGGTCACTGGGGAGCATGGGATTGACAAGCCGCTGATCCAGCGCCAGCTTTCGGCCATCGTTGGTGATGAGCAGCATATTGTCCACGCTGCTGTCCACCTCGCGGTTGCGGACCTTCTCGGCGCGCTCCGCCAGCGACGCCACGATCTCTTTCTGATACTCCGATGGCTTCAAGGCGATGTTGTGGTAATGCACCTCCGGCACCGGCAGTTTCAGCATATCTGCCGTCTGAATGTCCGCCACATTTTTGAATACGCTCATCAGCTCCGGCAGGTTATAAAACTTGGCAAACCGCGTCTTGGCCCGGTAACCGGTGCCCTCCGGGGACAGCTCGATGGCGGTGACGGTCTCGCCGTAGTTCGCCGCCCAGCTATCGAAGTGCTGTAAGCCCTGCTCCTCCAGCGCCGACATCTGCAAGTAACGCTGGATGGTGTAAAGCTCCACCATGCTGTTGGAAATGGGGGTGCCGGTGGCAAAGACAATGCCGCGCCCTCCGGTGATCTCGTCGAGGTAGCGGCACTTCATAAAGAGGTCTGAGCTTTTCTGCGCCTCAGTCTGGGCAATACCGCCCACATTCCGCATTTTCGTGTACAAAAAAAGGTTCTTAAAATAGTGCGACTCGTCAATGAAGATTCGGTCAACACCCAATTCCTCAAAGGTGACCACATCATCCTTGCGGCTCTGGTCGTTCAGCTTGTCGATCTTGGCTTGCAGGCCCTTCTTGGTTTTCTCCATCTGTTTGATGGTGAAGTTCTCGGCTTTTTCTCGCTTGGCTTCGGAAATTCCCATCATAATTTCGTCGATCTGCTGTTCCAGAATGGCCCGCTGGCGCTCTACACTCATGGGGATCTTCTCAAACTGCGAATGCCCGATAATAATGGCATCGTAGTCGCCGGTGGCGATCCTACCACAGAATTTCTTGCGATTCTTGGTCTCAAAATCCTTGCGGGTGGCAACAAGAATGTTTGCCGCAGGATAAAGCTGCAAAAACTCAGTGGCCCACTGCTCCGTCAAATGGTTGGGCACCACAAAGAGGGATTTCTGGCACAGGCCCAGCCGTTTGCTCTCCATGGCGGCAGCTACCATCTCGAAGGTCTTGCCCGCGCCCACTGTATGTGCTAACAGAGTATTGCCTCCATACAAGATATGGGCGATGGCGTTGACCTGGTGCTTGCGGAGCGTGATCTCCGGGTTCATGCCTGAAAAGCTGATGTGACTGCCATCATACTCACGGGGACGGTTAGAATTGAACAGGATATTGTAGGTTTTGCAGATAGCCTCGCGCCGGTCAGGGGCTTTCCAGATCCACTCGGCAAAGGCTTCTTTAATGAGCTCCTGCTTGCTCTGGGCGATGGCGGTTTCCTTCTTGTTGAGGACAGCGGTTTTCCTGCCATCGGCATCGTACACATAATCAAAAATGCGGACATCTTTTAGATTTAAGGTGTCCTCGATAATCTCATAGGCGTTGATGCGCTTGGTGCCGTAGGTGCTGATGGCCTTGACATTGCCGCGGTCCTTGCTCTTGCCTTCGATACGCCACTCGCCGGTGATGCCGGAATAGTGGACCTTCATGCTCCATTGCACGCTGCGGGGTGTCCCCAGCGTTTCAAAGATAAACCGGCGGACATATTCGGTGTCCAGCCATGTAGCGCCCAGCCGGACGGAGATTTCGCTGGCGGTGAGGTCGGTGGGCTGCACCCGTGCCAATGCCTCGGCGTTGATCTGATACTGCGGGTCCTGTTCTGCCTTACCTTGGGCAACCGCCAATTTCTGACGCACATTGCCGGAGAGGTATTCATCTGCGGGCAGGTATTTCTCATGCCCATCGTTTTCGCCGGTGTAAGCAGGGTTCAGGAACACCACGCCGGTCAACTCAGAAAACAGCGTTTCCTCATCCTTGCCGGTGAGCCTGCCCATATAGTCCATATCCACATGGGCCTTTTCACCAATGGACAGCGCCAGTGCTTCCACCGCAGTGTCTACCTTTTCAGCGGGTTTGTGGCTGCGGATGGTGCGCTTGGTGAACAGGTCCGCCTTGCGTTTCAGGTTCCGGTCCTCGTCCAGAATTTCCAGTGAACACAGCAGGAAGTAGGAACTGTCCTGATCGAAGGCGATGGCGTTGCCGCGGGAATTGATGAGGCCGTATTTGCGGGTGAAGGCATCGTAGAGGGTATTCAGCTTGGCCTGCTGCTCCTTGATTTCTTCATCGGGATAGTCCTCGGTCTGATACTCCAGCAGCGTCCGCACACAGTCCCGCAGCTCGATCATGCCGCGGATTCTGCTCTCTGCCGTCTTGGATACCTCCACCGGGTTCATGCGGCTGTTTTCCCGGTAATAGATCTGACCGTCCACCAGTGTATAGGAGAAGTTGCGGACGGCAGGGTCGGCCTCGATGGAATAGTCCTCGCCGTCCAGCTCCTCCTCCCGGTCATAGGCAGAGATTTCGCCGTTGATATTTTGAACGGCCTCCGCCAGCAGTGCTTCCAACGGCTGCTCCGGGTACGGCTCACAGGTGGGCGTGGGGCCGAACGGCCCGGACACCATCTTCATCTCGCCCAAGATCATATCCGGGTGGTCGATGAAGTAGCTGTTCATCTGGATGCCGTCCTCGTTGGTGGCAAGGTGTACCCATTCGGGTTCTATATCCACCATTCGTTCCCGCTTTTGGAGGAACAGGATGTCTGAAATGACCTCGGTGCCCGCCGCGGCCTTGAACGCATTGTTGGGCAGGCGAATCGCCCCCAGCAGCCCCGAGCGCTGCGCGATGTATTTTCGCGCGCTGGCGGTGCGCTTGTCCATGGTGTAGCTGGAGGTCACAACGGCGATGACGCCGCCCGGTCTGACTTGGTCCAACGCCTTGGCGATGAAATACTCGTGGATGGGAAAATTCAGCCGGTCATAGCGTTTGTCCGGCACATGGAACTGGCCGAAGGGAACATTGCCGATGGCAACATCGAAGAAGTTATCCGGGAAGGCGGTTTTCTCATAGCCCTGCACCGCAATACTGCTTTTCTGATAAAGCTGGCGGGCGATGCGGCCAGACAGATCGTCCAGCTCCACGCCGTAGAGCTTGCTGCTGCTCATGCTTTCCGGCAGCATACCGAGAAAATTGCCGATGCCGCAGGACGGCTCCAAAATGTTGCCCTGGGTGAAGCCCATCTGCCCCAGCGCGGCATAGATGCCGCGGATGACCACAGGCGGCGTAAAGAACGCCGTGAGCGTGGATTCACGGGCGGCGGCGTACTCAGCGTCGGTCAGCAGTTCTTTCAACTCGCCGTACCGGGCATTTTTCTCGTCAAAGAAGTCCGCCAAACCGCCCCAGCCCACATACTGCGCCAGCACCGCCTGTTCCTCCGCTGTGGCGGCGCGGCTCTCAGCCTCCACGGTTTTCAGGGTACGGATCGCGTCCAGATTGCGCTGAAAACGCTCCAGCGGCGCGCCCTCTCCGATATGGTCATCGGTGATGCGATAGTTCCGGCCGTTCGCGTCCAGCGGATAGGCAAGTGCGTTCCGCTTTTTCTTTTTCGGCGGGGTGAGCGCTGCGGGCGGCTCGTCCGTCTGCGGTGTTTGGGCATCCTGCGCCATATCTGGGTGGGCCATGTGGGATCGGACATATTCGATGGATTCTTTTCGGAAGATGGGAAATCCTGTTCCGGCCTCAAAGGTCACATCCCGCAGTGATACATTTTGTGTATGATCGTCTACGCTGTCCACTTCAAACTGCCGTCCATCTATGGTCAGGCGTGTGCCGATTGAAATCGGTTCGAGGGCTTCTGGTTCCACTGGCGGTGTGACTTCTTGCAGCGTAGGTTCAACTTTGGGAGAGGTTTCAACAGAGTGTATCTTCTGCGGTGTGTCATGCCTGTGGTTGAACAGACTAAAAGTGCCGTTCACATACTCCGAAAGCCGATTCTTTGCGCGGCGGACGGAATCGAAATAACGATCACTCTCGTCCATGCCGTCCAGCCGGGAAGTCAGTGCCGTCAGTATTTCCGCTGCTTTGGCCTTATCCAGAAGCTGTTCCTCAATGATAGGAACGGCATCGTAGAAGTCTATGTTTTTCGGATAGGGGCGCGGAATTTCATCCGAGGCATTATAGAAACCGTTGTAAACTGCCTGCGCCAGTTGCCTGCGCTCATATTCCGGGATTTGGGCGATGGCGTCCTCGCCGGGAAATCGCTGCTGTGTGATGAGTTTTTGATATTCCTTGACCACATTGGGGATGGTCAGATGGACGGTATCATATTTCTTGGAATTATAGTCCCGTTCGTAGTCCAGCCCTTTGTGTGTCTTGGTGTATCCATACCCGGCACGGCTGCCGCCGCTGTACTCGCCAAAGCTGCCCTTGATGAATTTCTGGTGTTCCTCCGGCGTGTGGGGATAGCAGAAATGGGAATAGATCGCCAGTCGGCCTTCGACACCTTCCCGCAAAAAGTGATGGTCGATCTCGTCCTGCGTGATGAACATTTTGCATTGGCGCAGGAAATTAGGCTGAGCGGTAAAGTGCCGCTCCGGGTAGGGCAGACCGTCCAGCACAACACCGATCCGGTGCGTGTTATAGCCGCTGATACGGAAACGCATAATGTCCGGGGCCGCGGCGTAGGTGTCGAGGAAGGTATGATATTCCTGTGCCAGCGTTTGCAGACCGCCCTCTGTCTTTGCGAACGCAACCATGTCCTTATCCAGCTCCGGGTAGCCCTTGTGCTGATCATGGATGGCCAAAGTCTGCGGGAAAAGGCCCTGCGCGCGGCCTTCTTCATTTAGGTCACGGGCCGTCATCAGAAGGGCATCCATCGCTTCATGCAGCACCTTGTCCGGAGCCTGCGCCAGCTCGGACGCGGAGAGATAAGTCCCCGCCTCCAGCAGCTCCAGAATCCGCGCCGATGCCTGCTCCCATGTGACCATGGTCTTGCTGTACCCGGTGCGGATGCTGTCCCCTTGGGCGAGATGGATGCCGTCCTCCAGAAACCACACGGCGTATTTGCGGCCTTCGTATTCAATGCCGCGCCCGTTCGCCCTACCGAACTCCCGGCGCAGAAATGATATATTTTCCGATTCTGGCCGCTCCCGCATATAAAATACGGCGATGCGCTCCGCACTGTTGGGTTCATTGCCGCCCGTGCAGAGCGCCAGATCAATGACCTCCTGCGGCACCATGCGGGCCGGGGCCAGAATGCCGGAGGGTGCGTCTGCCGGAGCTTCGTACACCGGGGCGTCGCCGCCCATGTCGAATAGGGCAAGCTGCTCCGCGACGATTGGGGCATTTTGCAGGCCCAGCTTGATCTTGTACTCGCCGCGCTCGATCAGGCCCTCGGTCATTTCGGTGATGACCGGCCATGAAAAAACGGACTCTGAGGTGCGGGAGAGGTAGCTGCCCTCCCACATCAAAAGTCCGTCTTTCTCGGCATGGTAGCCTGTCCGAACACCGTCGGTCAGGACTTCTACCCATATATCGTTGTAGCAGTTTTTTAAGAACTCCGTGCGTTCCGCAAGGCTCTTGTGCGCCTGAAAGTATTCAAAGATCTCCTGCCGCTTGTGCTTGCGACCGCCGTCGTCCAGCAGATTCGCTTCAATGAGATGCATATCCAGGAAAGCAGGAAGCTCCGTACCGTTGGGGGTTACGGCGTCATGCTCCAGCGCAAAGGCTGCTGCCTGTTCCTGCGCCTTTTCGTCCGGGTAATCACCGTAGACGCGGAGGCACTGGCGTGTTTCGGCGTCATAGACGGCAGCGCCGTCGTATGCAAAACCGTCTTCCTCCATCGTACCGGCAACATAGCCCTGTGCCGCAGCCTCCGCTTCTTCCAGCGTTTGATAGTCCAGCTTATCGTCAAAGCCGTTTTCAAAATGGTGATAGGCAGCGACCTGATAGGGTGCGGCCATCTGCGCGGCATATCGGTCAATGGCTTCTGCGGTCAGCCATTCCGGTTTTTCCGGGAGGGCGTCATACAGCTCCCGCATTTTTTTGATCTGTGCGTGGACATTGCCTGCCCACAAATGCTTTTCACTCCGGCCACCAGCGCCGAGGAAGTAGTCACAGTCAGCGCGCAAACGGCCCAGCAGCACATAATCTCCGCTGTGATCGACAAAGGCAGGAAGCTCATCACTTCCTGCCTCTGTGGGTTCTTCGGTTGTCAGTTGTAGATCAGGTCGCTGAGCACCAACTCCTCCGCGCTGTGCCGGAGATTGTTCATCAGGCCCGTCCAGCGCAGGGGATCGGTCGCTTTCAGTGCCTCCGTCACGCCCTCGGCTTTCGCCATCTGCGCCACGGTCTGCTCCACCATCTTCTGCGCGGTCTGTTCGATCTCCGAGAGATGCTCCGTCAGAGCGCCGCTGGTCTTGAGGTTGGTGTAAAGCACCCTGCGGTGCTTTTTCAGGTACTCTCTCCGCAGCTCCGCGTACTTGCCCAGATGCGCCACCAGCGTCTGCGGCATCAGCAGGTTCGGCAGAAGAAAGCCGTCCTGCATCCGGTATGTGACTTCCATGATTCTCGCTCCTTTCGGTGTCAATTTGTCTTTCTGTATTTGCATCATAGCGGTTTTGGCCGTCCTTTGCAAAAAACTGTTCCCGCTGGGCCTGCATGACCGTTCGGCTGATTTCCCGCAACCCCATTTCTGCAATATCGCTGGTGGCAATACCCAGAGCATTGATGACAGCCGGTGTGTTAAATTCATAGACATGGGCAAATTCGTCCAGGTCGAAATATTCGTCCGCCCGCAGGCCCAATCGTGTCATCAGCATGTAGGCTACGCTGACTTCGATTGCATCCCGATAGAACACTTCCAGATTGAGGTCGTCCAGTTCCTCCAGCAGGCTGTCCTCCCGACACTCCCGCAGGTCTTGCAGGTAGTCCGTGAAGTTGTCCGCCACGGCATTGTGGCAGGCAGAGCGCACGGCGTCCGCAAGATTTTCTTTTTCGGCCAGGTCTCCGAATGTATTCTCCAAAGTTTCGATCACTGCCGATTCAAAGGATGGCTGCATGGTCCAAATGGGCAGTGGGCGAGAAAAGCGGGAGGCATGGGTGTCCGAAACATCAAAATAGAGTTTCAGACAATTTTGACCGTCATCTCCGAACACGGCGATGCTCTTGGCTCCTCGGTTCACCCAGCGTCCAAACTGACGGTTCCAACGCTCCATCTCAAGGACCGCCGTGGCGTCCGGGCGTTGGGCGTAGATCAAAAGCTGCTCATCGAAGGGGCATTTGTAGTTATAGCAGGCTGCGCGGAGAAAGCCCGTCCAGCTTTGATAGCTGTCGGTGACGCTCTGCACAGTCTGGTCATATAGCTCTGTGATAAGCTGAAATTTGGTAGGCAAGTTGGCACCTCCTATCTTTCCGGCTCCGTTCGTTTTTTCGCTTGGAGCCGGTCATTTTTTTGCTGTTCTATTTGCGTCTTTTCAAATGGTTTTCGCTGATAGCAATAAATATAAAACTGATAATCACCTTTGATCGGCGTACAGCGGAGCATATACACATACTGTTTGGTTTTTACCATGAAGCCGCAAGAGGGAAACAGTGCGCCCTTGATGGCGCAGATCTGCTCATACCGGTTGCAGCAGCGCTTCATCGTGTCGAAATCCCGCAGCGGGGAGTCCGGCTGCTCCCGCAGCCAGTTTACGGTGCGGTCAATATCGGCCTTAAACTCCGGCGTGTTCAGCGCGTCGTTCTGATGCGGCCACCATGTTGTGTAAAACTGCTTGCCGCTGCCAAAATCACCCCGGAGATGTCCCACACAGCCCGCAGACTTGTCCTGTTCTTCGCTGCGTGAGAAATAGAGAGCGTGCAGTGCTGGCTCATTGACGCTGTAAAAATCGATAACATCTTTCTCGCTTTCAGGGTACTTCGCCTGAAATTCCGTGAGGGTACGGCAGTCGCTATCCCGAAAGGAGAGGCTGTCCGGTTCCAACGGTATCCAGCCCTCCACGGGAAGTTGGAATGGTTCTCGGGTGAGAACGGTGCCGTAGTAGTTGGCGAAAATGCTCCTGGCCAGTTCAACGGGTTCGCCCCAATCCTCATCCTCGTGGCGCAGCTCGTAGCGATATACGTCCTCCGGCACGGTGGCTCGGTCAATGCGGCATTCTGTAAATAATGCCGGTCGGTCAAAAATCGTGACTTCATCGTAGATCAGACGGTTTGCATCGTATCGTCTCATCGCTCATCACCTCGTTCTTTCCGTATCGGCAGGGGCTTTGCCTTTGTGCGCTCCCGCAAATACTCGGCTTCTGCGTTGATGCGTTGGGCAAAGTCCGCGATAGCATCGAGTTTGGTCGCGCAGTAGTGGCCCCAGAAAAAGTTATTCGGGTCATTTTTTACATTGGCCTGCCATGTGACATAGGGCGCTGCCTGATTGTTCGGATTTTCTCCGATGACGAACCGGGCGTTGCCGACGGTCACGCTCTCGATAATGACATAGCCCTCATTGACCTGCTCTTGTTCGTTCATTCTCATGCCTCCTCGGTTTTTTACTTGGCCGAAAGAAGAATATTCTTTCTCGGCACAGTAAGTTTTTCTTCTCTTTCGGCTTAGTTGGGAAAGGGGATTATAAGGGGAAAACCCATGCAAAGCCTATCGCTCCTGCTGCCGGAGCTGCCGTTTGTGCCAGTCCTCCAGCAGCTTCACAATGACTTTCTGCTTTTGTGACGGCGTATAAGTTTTCGGAAAATATTTTGCCAGCACATCACCTTTGAGAACCAGCTTGTCCTCGATGGGCTTTTCCTCAGTCATGATCGCATCTATTACATTTTCGTCCAGTTTTCCGTCCTGACTGAACTGCTTTAGCCGCCGCGCCTGTTTGAGATTGGGCGTACACTCCTCACGCTCAATGGCATCGCAGAGCATTTTCTGTTCCGGCTCGGTGAGATAGGACACCTCCACCGCTGCATTGAACGCAATCGTCTTGTTGTCCACACGGTTCAACAGGTCAGGGACAAGGTTGGTCAAACGAATATAGCGTTGAATTTGCTTGTAGCTTTCACCTATTTGTTCCCCGATGATTTCCGTGGAGCGCTTTCCAAAAGAATTAGGGACAACTTGTCCCAAATTACTCATAGGCGGTCGCCCAGCTTTTCTGTCCATCGCGTCCAGCTTCATCTTATACGCAAAGGCTTTCTCGGATGGAAGCAGTTCCTCGCGCTGCAAGTTACTGTCCACCATAAGCAAAATCGCGGTATCATCGTCCATTTCCCGCACGATAGCCGGTATCTCGGTCTTACCCGCAAGCAGGCTGGCGTGATGACGGCGGTGTCCCGATACGATCTCAAAATTGCCGTCATTTGTGGGGCGTACCAGAATGGGGACTAAAACGCCCCGTTCCTTGATGCTCTCCACGGTTTCCTGCATTTTCTCATCGTCCAGCACCTTGAATGGATGGTTTGGAAACGGCATAAGCCGGTCAAGCGGCAGGCTCTGCACACGCTCCTGTGCGTCTGCTTGCCGTTCCTCATCCGTCTTGAACAGGTCATCATAGCTGGCGAGTTGGATATTTTTCGCGGCACTTTTCATGCTCCAGCACCTCCTTCGTAAATTTCTCATAGGCGGTTGCTACAGGACTGCGCGGGTCAAAGCTAAAAATGCTGGTGCCTCTGGCACTCATCTCTGCCGCCTTGATACCGCGCGGTATCTCGGTGTCATAGACTCGTATCGCCTTGCCATAAGCGTCCCGCACAAGCTGGCTGATTTCCTTAGAGAAGTTCGTGCGGCTCTCTGTCATGGTGATGAGGATGCCGCTGATCTTCAGATTGGAGTTGAGCTGCCGCTGTACTTTGCTCACTGTGCGGAGCAGTTGCTCCAAGCCTTTCACGGGAAGATAATGGGACTGCACCGGGATAATGACTCGGTCAGCCGCAGTCAGCGCATTCAGCGTCAGCATACCGAGCGACGGGGAGCAATCGACTAAGATGTAGTCGTACTGCCGCTTGACCTCGTTCAGATAGGTTCGCAGCACCGTTTCGCGGCTCATGGTATTCACAAGGGACACCTCCAAGCCGGAAAGCTCAATGTTGGCAGGCAGTAAGTCCATGCCCTCCTTGTGGTGGAGAATGCCGTTCTGCGGCTCGATGGGGCGGTCTGAGATGATGCGCTCCAGCATGGTAGCCAGTGTGGGCGATAGTTCGTCCGGCTGCTGCCAGCCAAGCATTTCGGTCAAGTTCGCCTGACTGTCTGCGTCGATGAGCAGTACACGCTTACCTTGCCGCGTAAGTCCTGCGCCCAGATTGACCGCCGTGGTGCTTTTGCCCACGCCGCCCTTTTGGTTTACGATTGCAATGGTCTGCATAGGTTTTCCATCCTTTCTTTCTGATTTTTTGCATAAAAAAGCGGAGCATTTCAAACAAATGAAATACTCCGCCGATGCTGTCTATGAAGTTGTTATATACTATTACGATTCAGTCAAAGCGAAATGCCGCCGTCAGTGCGTTTTCTGCGGCATCGGACATCTTCTCTGTGATGTGCGTGTAATACCGCAGAGTGAACTCCAATTTGGAATGCCCCAGCATTTCCTGCACATAACGGGGATTGAGTCCGTTTTCCGCCAGCACCGTAGCATAGGTGTGACGCAAATTATGGAACTTGAAGTGGATTCCCAAGTCCTTCTTGATGATACGGGCAAGAAACTTTGCACCGTTGGTGGTAAGCATCTCGCCGTTGGCTTTGACATTGATGAAGTCCGGAACTTCGATGATCTTCTCTTTCTTAGGCTCGCGCCGGTCCGTCACGAAGTTGCGCTTGTAGCCATCACCGTACAGTTTGCGCTCTGCGTCGTGCTGCATCTTCATATCCGCGAGATATTGGGCAAATTCGGCTGTGATATTCACAGACCGATAGGAATTGATCGTTTTCAGCGGTGCAAAGCACCACTGCTTATCCTGATAGAGAAGCTGTTTGCAGACCTTAATTTTTTTCTTTTCAAAGTCGATGTCGCTCCATGTAAGGGCAAAGCACTCACTTTCCCGCAGACCGGCCTGCAATCCGATCTGGAATGCGATTTTAGACCGGGTGGATTCGATGCGCTCAATCATCTGCTCCAGCTCCTCGCGGTTATAAGTCACGATGTCACCCACATGGCGCGGATCAGGTGGAGGCGGAACCAAGTCCATCGCGTTCTTTTTTATGTACTTATGCTCGTGGGCATAGCGCAGGATCACATTGAAGAACTTGTACATTCCCTTCACATACTCCTCGCTGTACTTTATCCGCTTCTGATTTAAGAAGTCGATAATCATAGTGTCCGAAATTTGGTAGACATACAGCGGCCCAAACTCATCCTTGATATGGTTCCGATAGAGGGAATCGTATCGCTTCAAGGTCGCATAGGCTCTGGTGGCCTTGCCCTCACGCTCGATGAACTCCTCGTATATGGTGTGGAAGGAAACTTTCTTGTTCTCCACATAGTCGCCGGTGTTGTTCAGGTGGTAGAGTACATCCTGCATCGCTTTGGTCGCTTCGCGTTCCGTTTTGAAGCCACCCTTTTCAACTTGCTTCCGCTTGCCATCGACAAAACCTAAATCAATGCGGTAAGACCACGCATTGTTGTATCTTTTTCGCACGCTTCCTTTCATGCTGTTTTCTCTCCTTTGTGTTGTTTTCTAAGCAGAGTATAACAGCCTAAAAGAATGACGGCAAAAAAACAGCCCACAGATTTTAGTCGGGTGAAGTGCCCGCAAACCCGCATGGCGTCTAGGGTTTTCGGCATTTTTGTGGGCTGTGGGCAGAAAATCCCTCGGTATCGAGTGGACAGCCCACAAACAGCCCACGGATTTTGCCGGGCCAGCATATAGACGCAAAAATGCGGCTCACACTTACCTGTGAACCGCATTTCTGTTACTGCGTATCTTTTGTGCTGAAAACCGCTGGAATTACTGGCTTTTTGCCATTACCGAGACTGGCTCCAGCGCGGATATACAGACTTTCTTACTTGTTGAAGTAACGCTTCAGCAGGCCCTCGAAAGCCTTGCCGTGGCGGGCCTCGTCGCGAGCCATCTCGTGCACGGTGTCGTGGATAGCGTCGAGGTTGAGAGCCTTCGCGCGCTTAGCCAGATCGAACTTGCCGGCGGTTGCACCGTTCTCAGCGTCAACACGCATCTGGAGGTTCTTCTCGGTGGAGTCGGTTACGACTTCGCCCAGCAGCTCAGCGAACTTTGCAGCGTGCTCAGCTTCCTCGTAAGCAGCCTTCTCCCAGTACAGGCCGATTTCCGGATAGCCCTCGCGATGAGCGACGCGAGCCATTGCCAGATACATACCGACCTCGGAGCACTCGCCCTCGAAGTTCGCGCGCAGATCAGCCATGATGTCCTCCGGAGCGCCCTGTGCAACGCCGACTACGTGCTCAGCCGCCCAGGTCTTTTCGCCGGCCTGCTCCTTGAACTTCTCTGCCGGTGCGTGGCAGATCGGGCACTCAGCCGGAGCAGCCTCGCCCTCGTAAACGTAACCACATACGGTGCAAACAAACTTTTTCATAACAAAAATCCTCCTGTCCGTTTAATAAACGTGAATCTTACTTGTGCTGTTGTAATACCTTTGCCGGAAGAAAGCGATCCATCGTTATCGCGAAAAGCTGACCGCGCAGAGAACGATTGATCTCTGAGAACACGCGGTGAAAATCGCATTCGTTCTGACTGCCCACGTGGGTGCATTGGAACTCGTTGGCCAGACAGTGATTGATGGCAATCGGGCCGTCGATGCATTCAATGATTTCACCCAGACTGATTTCGGAAGGGGAGCGGTTGAGTTCATATCCTCCTGCTACGCCTTTGTAGGACTTCGTGATGCCGGACTGGGTCAGCTTGCGCAGAATTTTCAGTGCGAACCGGAGCGTTACACCGGTCAGCTCGGAAATATCCTTTGCACACTGCTTTCCGCCGGTCATGGCCAGACAATAGGTTACGCGGATTGCGTAATCCGCCTCGTGAGTAATTCTCAACTTGTTCCTTCCTTTCTCTTGGAACAACTATAGTATAGTCCTGTTCCG
>ERZ773204.686-NODE-686-length-28646-cov-9.071071_pt1 | contig 28646 bp, 25 predicted proteins | sample MGYA00581007_ERZ773204 | MGnify/ENA primary metagenome ERZ773204 (study PRJEB29015, sample SAMEA2737757) | human gut metagenome | biome: human gut; feature: human-associated habitat; material: faeces | place: China | collected 2012 ... | reverse complement strand
GCAGTTAAACTGGAAATTATATCCGGCAGGTGATATGGCAGAGTATGACGGACTTACGAAACTTTTTGTGAAACTAACTGAAAATAATCTTGAGTTATTTGAGGATGCTTATATTAAGAGATGGTATAAACTGTCAACTGATTTAAAAATCGGTTAATTGTAAAAGAGGTAATCATGCACATATATGTAGATGCGGACGCATGTCCTGTCATACGGATAGTAGAGAACATAGCTAAAAAATACAATATAGAAACAACGCTTATATGTGATACAAATCATGTGCTTACATCTGATTATAGTGATGTAGTCACAGTAAGCGCAGGGGCTGATGCAGTTGATTTTAAGCTGGTTAACTTATGTACGCGTGATGACATTTTTGCAGAGTCGTTTGAAAAACTTGTGCTGTTGGCACAGACAAAGAAAGGGTAATGTAAATGGGATTATTTAGTAAGAAAAAGATAATGCGTTCTTATGATAAAGATAGCAAAAGACCAGTAATTAAGGCCAGCATCTGCACTGGTGAACAGGTAGCTGGATTTAAGGATATTCATACAGGTAAGATAGAAGAGGTTATGCTGATTAGGAGTAAGGCAGACCTTGATAATTTCAAGAAAATGTATGGAATAAATGAAGAAATAGAAAAGGAATATTAAGATGAACATTCAGATATTTGGAACTAAGCAGAGAAAAGCACAGACAGGCAAGTGATTATTATTATTAAATTGGAATTGTCAATATCTTTCGTTTCAATAAATATCAATTTGATGAATTAAATTAGATGGTAATTGATGGAGTAACAAGTTGTATGAAAATTCGAGAAGTTAACAAAAATAAAAAGCAGTTTATATCATTATTGTTATTAGCTGATGAACAGGAGAGCATGGTTGATCGCTATCTTGAAAAAGGAACTATGTATGTGCTTGAAGACAATGATGTAAAAGCTGAATGTGTTGTCACCGATGAAGGTAACGAAATACTTGAAATCAAGAATATTGCAGTCGATCCTCAGAATCAGGGAAAGGGCTATGGAAAAGCACTAATTGATTTTCTTGCCGGTAAATATGCAGATGAATATTCCGTTTTGCAGGTTGGAACAGGTGACAGTCCATTGACGATACCATTTTATGAAAAATGTGGATTTGTTTATTCTCACAAGACTCCAAATTTCTTTACGGATAATTATGACCACCCAATTTATGAGGGTGGTGTACAACTAATAGATATGGTATATTTGCAAAGACATATATAACTTCATTCCAGTTTACCCAAATGACAACAGACAGGAAACTTGATATTTTTACAAAAAAGACATCAATATATCTTCCATAATTTCCATAAATTTATGGAATTAAAATTTCATGATACTTATAAAACAGTTCCGATTTTCTTCTGGATTTCTCCTATTAGTGAGACAATAATTATTTTTACACAAACCAGCTTATTCGTGGTAGAATAAAACCACAGATAAGCTGGTTGTTTGAATTGTGATTAATTAAAAGCAGAAATGAAGTATAACGAAAGGTAAAGGTATATTATAGTGAATATTACAGTATATCTGGGAGCTAATAAAGGTATAGATTCATCGTTGACAATGGCGGTAAGGAAGTTAGGAGAATGGATTGGGCAGAGTGGAAATACATTGATATATGGCGGCTCAAGGACAGGTCTTATGGGTGAAATAGCAGAGAGTGTGCTTATGGCTGGTGGCAGAGTGATTGGCGTGGAACCACAGTTTTTTGTTGAGGCAGAACTTCAATATGATGAGATAACAGAGCTTATTGTAACTAAGGATATGACAGAAAGAAAGACTAAGATGATAGAGTTAGGAGATGCATTTATTGCATTTCCCGGTGGAACAGGAACACTTGAAGAAATAGCAGAGGTTATGTCAAAGATTTCTTTAAACCAGCTTAATGCTCCGTGTATATTCTATAACCTTAATGGATATTATGATAGCATGAAAGAACTGCTGTTACATATGATTGATATGGGATTATCAACAAGTGAACGTCAGAAGGGCATATATTTTGCCTCTGATTTAGAAGAAATCAAAGCTATACTTGCCAAGTCCATCGTATAGATGGATGCTATTAAAAGGATAAGAAATGGGGTATATATGAAAGTTACAGAAATATTAAAGCAGGATAAACCAACAATATCCTTTGAGGTGTTTCCTCCAAAAAAGGATACAGATTTTGCTGATGTTGAGGCGGCAGCCACTAGTATAGCAGAGCTTAATCCAAGCTATATGAGTGTTACATATGGTGCAGGAGGAAGCACCAAGGGCTTAACAATAAAGCTTGCAGAGGGTATCCAGAACAAGTATAATGTGCCAACTATAGCACACCTTACATGCGTATGCGCGGATAACGCTGGTATCAGTCAGGCATTGGAGGATATGAAAACAGCAGGCATAAAGAATATACTTGCATTAAGAGGGGATATACCTAAGGATTATGCAGGGGAGATATTTACAGAGTTTGCACATGCATCAGAGCTTGTGAAGCTTATAAAGGCAAGCGGGGATTTTTGTGTAGGTGGTGCCTGTTATCCAGAAGTACATCCGGATTCAACAGACAAGAAAGCTGATATTGATGGTCTTATAAAAAAGGTGGAAGCAGGCTGTGAATATCTTACAACACAGATGTTTTTTGACAATAATATATTTTATAACTTTATGTACAGAATCAGAGAGGCTGGAATAATGGTTCCTGTTGTACCTGGAATAATGCCTATAACAAAGAGAGCACAGGTTAAAAATGCTGTTAAGCTTTCAGGCTGTAATGTTCCAGAAAGGTTTAAGAATATAGTAGACAGATTCGGTGATACAGAAGCAGCGATGAGGCAGGCAGGAGTATTATATGCAACTGACCAGATTATTGATCTTATAGCTAATGGAGTTAACCATATTCATATATATTCTATGAATAAGCCAGAAATAGCCAGAGCTATATATAATAATCTCTCTCATATAATCATATGATGTCAGGCATATAAAGATATGACAATATCAGGATGAACTTGGGAGGTATACGAATATGTATTTTGATGAAGTAAAGAAGAATTTTGGTTTCGGCTGTATGAGACTGCCGATGGTAGAGGATGGTAAAGCTGTTGATATCGAACAGACAAAAAAGATGGTAGATACATTTATAGAGCAGGGCTTCAATTATTTTGACACAGCGCACGGATATCTTGAGGGAAAGAGTGAGCTTGCATTAAAGGAATGTCTTACAAGCCGATATAAGAGAGAAGAATATATACTTACTGATAAGCTTACCATGACTTATTTTAATAAGCAGGAGGATATTCGTCCATTCTTTGAGAGCCAGCTAGAGGCATGTGGTGTTGAATATTTTGATTTTTATCTTATGCATTCACAGTCAAAGGATACATTTGAGCATTTTAAAAAATGTCGTGCATATGAAACAGCGCTGGAGTTAAAGAAGGAAGGAAAGATACATCATTTTGGAATCTCATTTCATGATAAGGCGGAGGTGCTTGAGGAAATATTAAAGGAATATCCACAGATTGAAGTTGTGCAGATACAGTTTAATTATCTTGATTACGAAGATCCCGCAGTACAGAGCAGAAAGTGTTATGAGGTTTGCCGTAGGTATAACAAGCCGGTTATAGTTATGGAGCCAGTAAAGGGAGGTAATCTTGTAAATCTTCCAGACGATGCAGCAAAGATACTGGATAACCTTAATGGTGGGAGTGCAGCAAGCTATGCGGTACGTTTTGCAGCAAGCTTTGAAGGTGTGATGATGGTTCTTTCTGGAATGAGTAATATGGAACAGATGGAAGATAATCTAAGCTATATGAAGGAATTCAGGGCACTTGACGATACAGAGATGGCTGCAGTTAAAGCAGTTGCAGAGGTTTTTAAATCAAAGCATATGATTGCCTGTACAGCCTGTCGTTATTGTGTAGAAGGATGTCCAAAGCATATATCTATACCAGATCTTTTTGCCTGTATGAATGCAAAGACTGTATTCCATGACTGGAATGCAGATTATTATTATAGTGATGTACATACAGTTTATAATGGCAAGGCAAGTGATTGTATACGCTGCGGAAAATGTGAGAAGGTCTGTCCTCAGCATCTTCCAATAAGGGAATTGTTAGAGAAGGTCGCTAAGGAATTCGAGAAGAAGGCAGAATAAGCCTAGATTATTTGTATGCATTTTTCTGATATGGCTGCATATAATGTGTTAAGTATTGCTTCCTTAGACTTGAACTGTAAAGAAAAGGCAGCTATTTGCTTTGCTAAACCATATTCATATAATTGGTCAAAAATATTTACAAATGCATTGACAACACACAATTCAGTTGTTATGATTAGTATCATTAAAAGGGAGTAGCTAGCCAGAACGTGTTCACTTCTTCGTCAGTACAGTTATTACAGCTAACAGGTGTGATAACTCGGAAAGTGATTAAATAGCGAGACTTTTACTGTAATGCAGTAGGAGTCTCTTTTTTTATTGAATTTTTATTAAAGAAATCCTATTGAATCATATGTTATTTACATTATCTGAATGTAAAGTGATTGGGACATATAAGACATACTACTGCAGCACATAAGAATTAGCATATTAATTAAATGTCTAAGAAAGAAGAGGTAGCGTATGGTTTTACATGTATTTATTTTATTGGTAGGATTTTTGTTTTTAGTTAAAGGTGCAGACTGGTTTGTTGAAGGTGCAGCAGGAATCGCAAGAAAGCTTGGAATACCACAGCTTGTTATAGGACTTACGATAGTTGCGATGGGAACAAGTATGCCAGAGGCGGCAGTAAGCATAACAGCAGCACTTAACAATAACGCTGGAATAACGATTGGTAATATCGTTGGAAGCAACATTCTTAATATTCTTATAATTCTTGGTATAACAGCAGTTATAACCAATGTAGCCATTCAGAAATCAACATTATTATATGAAATTCCATTTATGATAGGAATAACAGCATTGCTGCTTGTATTTGGATTAACAGGTTCGTCTATAACATTTATAGAAGGGGTAGTATTTCTGTTATTGTTTATCGCATTTCTTGTGTATCTTTTTATTATGTCAAAAAAAGGAGAGGTTCAGGAGGAAGGAGAAATCAAGGATATTCCTGTATGGAAATGTCTTCTTTTTATGGTAATAGGCGGAGTTATGGTTGTTAAGGGAAGCGATTTTGCAGTAAGCGGTGCATCCTGGATAGCAAGATTCTTTGGCATGAGTGAAAGATTCATAGGACTTACTATTGTGGCATTCGGAACATCACTTCCAGAGCTTGTAACATCAGTTGCCGCAGCCAGAAAGGGTAACGCTGGAATAGCAATAGGTAATATTGTAGGAAGTAATATATTCAATATATTATTTGTGATTGGAATAACAGCACTAATATGCAATGTACCATTTGAAAGCAAGTTCTTAATAGATACAGTAATTGCGATATTTAGTGGAGCGTTATTATGGCTTGGTACTTATAAGCATAAGGAATTAAGAAAGCCTTGTGGAATAGTGATGTTAATCTGTTATGCAGCGTATTTTGTGTATCTGTGTGTACTGTAAAAATATCAGCTTTGTAGCCAGGTTATAAAGGCTCGGTGTATTTCAGCAAAATTCAGCAGATTCCAGCAGATTTCAGTAGATTTCAGCGGAATTCAGTGGATTTTACTGCGTTTCAGCGGGTTTTAGAAGGAGCTTCACCATATTTTTTCTTAAAGCATCTGTTAAAATAAGATATATTGTCAAAGCCGCATTCAACTGCAATCTGTGTAACTGGAAGGTCAGTAGATGTAAGCAGGCGTGAGGCAATGAGCAGACGGTAATCATTAAGATAGCTTATAAAGGAGGTTCCAGTGCATTGTTTAAAGAATTTCATAAAATGTGATTCGCTGAAATGACATTCCTTTGCAATATCATGAATTGAGATTGCATGGGTATAGTTATTTTCAATATAAGTTATTATTAGTTTTAATTTATTTCTTTTGCTGTTTGAGAGGCTGTCAGATACTTCATTGTTAGATGCACACAAATAATGTGTGTTAAGTGCAAAAAAGAAGTTGTATAGGCAGCCTCTTATTTTTAATTCATATCCTGCTGGAAATGTTTCGCATACTTTGTCTGCTTCATCTATGCAGCTTATGATTTCCTTATAGTGTTGTTCTGATGGCTTGATTATACAGGTCATATCATTATCAGAGTTGTTAATATGTCCGAAATATTCAAAAGTATTTCTGTCATATTCTTTAGGAAGAAGCATATTTATATTAAATATTATATTTTCATATTTCAGGACATAATTACCATAATTAGTTATAGAATGAATCCTTCCAGGATAAACTATCAAAAGATCTCCCTTACCTACAAAATACTGGTTCAGGTCAATGTTAACAAGCCCTTTTCCTTCTTTAATGTATATAAGCTCCATTTCGTTGTGCCAATGCAGGGGAACTACTGCAAAGTCCTGTGGAATAGTGCATGGGTATGTATTATATGAAAAGTCAGTATTGTAGTGGCTCTTGGTTTCATGGAGAGTTTCGTATAATGAATCAGGCATAATAATCCTCCATTGTTTCAATTATGATAGTATTGTACAAGAAAACGATATAATAAATCAAGAAAAATATATATATTGAGATATAATCATATTAGTGTAAAAACTAAAAAGCAGTCCATAGGTATCAAAGTTAAGAGCTTTTGACCCCGACATCATATTTATAACAATATCAGAATGGAGAGTGGAATTATGTCAGATAAATTGAATTCTATAAGTAATGAATTATTGAATAAGAATCTTAAAGCCTGTAGTAATGAGGAATGCTATGAGGTTATTAAGGAGTACGTTGCAAGGCTTGAAGCATTGAGGGAGAGAGAGGATGAGTATTTACAGTCAAAGCTCGGAAAGAAATTATATTATATATCAGCAGAATTTCTTATAGGAAAGCTGATGTCAAACAATTTAATTAACCTTGGAGTGTATGATGAGGTCAGGGATGAGCTTGAGGCAGCAGGAAAGGAGCTTGCGCAGATTGAAGAGATTGAAAGTGAGGCTTCACTTGGCAATGGTGGACTTGGAAGACTTGCAGCATGTTTCCTTGATTCAATAGCCAATCTTGGACTTAATGGCGATGGTGTTGGACTTAATTATCATCTTGGACTGTTCAGGCAGGTATTTGAGAATGGCAGGCAGAAGGAAGTACCAGATTACTGGATAGGAAAGGATAGCTGGCTTATTCCAACAGATGTATCATATAAGATAGATTTTGCAGATTTTAGTGTTACTTCAAGAATGTATGATATTAATGTCTACGGTGAAAAGACAACTAATAAATTACATTTATTTGATATTGATACAGTAAATGAAGCTATTGTAAATAAATCTGGAATTGATTTTGATAAAGATGATATAAAGGAAAATCTTACATTATTTCTTTATCCGGATGATAGTGATGAGAAAGGAAGAATGCTAAGAATTTACCAGCAGTATTTCATGGTAAGCAATGGAGCAAGGCTTATATTAGATGAGTGCCGTGCAAAGTGTGAGCAGCTTAATACAGCCTTAACAGATGGAGAAAGAAAGTCTTATAGAAATCTTCCAGAGCTTGCTGTTATTCAGATTAATGATACACATCCAACTATGATTATACCAGAGCTTATAAGACTTCTTACAGAGAATGGTGATATTGATGGAACAGCTATATCGATGGATGAGGCTATAAAGATAGTATCTGCTTCCTGCGCATATACTAATCATACTATTCTTGCAGAAGCACTTGAAAAGTGGCCGGTAAGATATCTTGAAAAATGTGTTCCACAGCTTATGCCTGTGATAAGGGAACTGGATAAAAGAGTACGTGAGCGTTATGATGATAGTTCAGTATATATTATTGAAGAACGTGATGATGACAGCAGAGGGCTTGTTCATATGGCACATATTGACATTCATTATGGCATGAGTGTCAATGGAGTTGCAAAGCTGCATACACAGATTCTAAAGAATACAGAGCTTAATAATTTCTATAAGCTTTATCCTGATAAATTCAATAATAAAACTAACGGTATAACGTTTAGGAGATGGCTTATCCACTGTAACCATGAGCTTGCAGATTATATAACACAGCTTATAGGTGATGGATATAAGCATGATGCAGATGAGCTTAAAGCACTTATGTCATATGCAGAGGATTCATCCGTAATAGAACATTTGTCAGATATTAAGCAGCATAATAAGACTGCACTTGCAAAGTATCTTTACGATAAGCAGGGAATTGTTATTAATGATAATTCGATATATGATATACAGGTAAAAAGACTTCATGAATATAAAAGACAGCAGATGAATGCACTGTATATAATATATAAATATTTTGACATTAAAAACGGAAATATTCCTAAAACACCTGTAACAGTTATATTTGGGGCAAAGGCTGCACCTGCATATACAATCGCTAAGGATATAATTCATCTTATTCTGACACTTTCAAAGGTTATCAGGGATGATGAAGACGTTAATAAATATCTTAATGTTGTAATGGTAGAGAATTATAATGTTACACTTGCAGAAAAGCTCATTCCTGCCTGTGATATATCTGAGCAGATATCACTTGCATCTAAGGAGGCAAGCGGAACCGGAAATATGAAGTTTATGCTGAATGGAGCTGTGACACTTGGAACAATGGATGGAGCTAATGTTGAAATAGCTGAGCTTGTGGGAAAGGATAACATATATACATTTGGTGCTTCAAGTGATGAGGTTATAGCACATTATGCTAACAATGATTATTGCGCAAAAAGATTGTATGAGGAGGACCCAGTCATCAAACAATGTGTTGACTTTATTATATCAGATACAATGCTTGCTGCTGGTGACAAAGATGAGCTTAACCGTCTGTATAAAGAAATAGTAGGTAAAGACTGGTTTATGGCATTACTTGATTTAAAGGCTTATATCAATATTAAGGAACAGGCGTTAGCAGATTATGAAGACCACATGGCATGGGGCAGGAAACAGCTTATAAATATTGCAAATGCTGGTTTCTTCTCATCAGACAGGACAATAGCAGAATACAACAGGGATATATTCAAGCTGTAATGAAATAACTTTTCATCATTTTTCTTATCATTTTATAAAATGATTTGCCTACCGGAATATAAAAGATTATAATAATATAATGGTGGGGAGGCAGGATGAATATGTATAATATATTAATTGTAGATGATGAAAAGATAGAGAGAAATGGAATAAAGCTTCTGCTTAAGCGTATGGGCATCAATCTTGGTATTATAGAGGCTGGGAATGGAAAAGAAGCTTATGATTACCTTATGTCTGATGATAATAAGGGTGAAGGGCATGTTGACATTCTCCTAACGGATGTCAAGATGCCTTTTATGGATGGAATAGAACTTATAAGAAATGTAAAAGACGGAGGCATCAAGCTTAAAACGATAATATTTTCAGGATATAATGAGTTCGAATATGCAAAGCTTGCTGTAAAGCTTGGTGTCGAGGATTATATACTAAAGCCGGTAGCACCGGATGAGTTTAAGAATACGATGTTAAAGGTTATAAGAGAACTTGATGAGGAATTAAAGAAAAATGAGGATTATAATAAGCAGGCTAACAGTTTAAGACAGTTTTATCTTTATTCACTTATCAACGGAAGTGCAGCAAAGGGAATTGTTGAGAATACAGAATTTCTCAATGGTTTTAACAGACTTGTGCTTATTGAATTTAATTCGGATTTTTTTGGAAAATATGAGTTTGATTTTGATAAGGTTGTACAGATTATTAAAGAAGAGTGGGAAAGTCTGTATCTTAACCTTAATCCGCAGCAGTCAGTTATATTACTGAAAACGCCTGGGGAAGAAGCAGCTAGGGCAGATAATAATTATAGAATTGAGCATTTTCTTAGAGGCCTGCACGACTATATATATGAAAAGAGCAGACAGTTTATGTATGCGGCTGTGTCTGATGTGTTTAGTGATTATCATAAGCTTTCAAGTGTTATGGATGAGCTGGAAGCACTTATGAATAACAAGTTTTATCAGATGGATCGATATATATATTCTGATTATGTGAATGAACAGACACCCGTGTTAGTACAGATTGATGATGATGCACTTATGAAGCAGATGAAACAGGATATTAAGATGAAGGATGTTACTTTTTTAAGAATTCATTTTGAGGCACTGTGTAAGAAGTACAGAGGACAGACCAATTTCTCACATATATATATTAAGTTTGTATTTTCCAATCTGTTGAAGGATTTTTATGATAATATACCAGGGGCGAATCAGGATGAATTCAGCAGGGAGATAGACAGATTGTATACATCCGAGGACTTTTCATGCATCATGGATATTGTTAATAAGAATATTGATTTGCTGGAAAAGTCATTTGGCAGTGATCCAGTTTCATCTCATAGAGAGATAGAGATGGTTAAGGATTATATTCATGGACATTTCGGAGAAGAAATAAGCGCACAGCAGCTTGCAGATATGGTTTATCTTGCACCTAGCTATCTTAGTTCACTATTCAAGAAAGAAACAGGGCAGAACCTCAGCAAGTATATCAAGCAGTACCGGATGGAGAAGGCAAGGCAGATGCTTGAGGATACGAACATGAAGATAGTATGTATCAGTGAGAAGGTGGGATATCCTAATGTGTCATATTTTTGCCAGAGCTTCAGGGAGTATTGTGGTGTCAGTCCACAGAAGTTCAGGGAAAATGCTGAATAATAATTAGTAATTAAACGTGCGAGGTACAGTTTGCTTGAGATGGATAAGACAGAGAATTAACAATATAAAATTACAGAATAAGCTTGCCAGTATCTATATAGTTACTGGTCTTATTCCGTTGTTTGTCCTGTTTGCATTTGCGTTTGGACAGATGCGTTCAATTCTTATGGACAGGGATTTAAAGAGTATGCAGGGTTCGTTAGAGCAGTCTGTTGCTACTGTGGATGGTCAGATAGAGGTATACAATAATCTTTCTAACTATATAACATTTAATGAAACGATTTCAAGTGTGCTTGCCTATGATTACAGCAGCACATATGAAATGTACAGCCAGATTGTTACAACCTTTGATCCTATGCTGTCTTCACTGAGATATTTTCACAATGATATAAATAAAGTTACGGTATATGTTGATAACGGAATAAAGCATGATACAACGATTGCACCTATTGAGGAAATCAAGAATGAACCTTTTTTCGATATGGCATCAGACTCTACAGCTATTAACTGGTATGTAGATAAGGATAACAAAAAGCTTATATCTGCAAGAAAAATGTCAATACTTGAAAATATGGGAATCACAGGTATTATGTACATAGATGTCAGTTATGATAGTGTTATGTCGTCATACAGGCAGGGACTTGAACCAGGGTGTGGAATAATAGTGGTTGACAAAGCTGGTGCAGTGATTGGGGAGTTTAATAATATTGGTGATGATAGCAGATATGTTTTGAATTATTCGGACAATAACGGTATGGAAAAACAAGGGGCTAAGCTGACTTTAAAAAAAATGCTGGGTGAAGTCCGCTGGAATGGAAATATATGTAGTAATGCAGGAGGCTATGCACTGGTAAGAAAAGAATCACCGGTTACAGGCTGGACAACCTATATATATGAGCCAAGGAAAATGATGTTTAATTCGACCAGCTCGATAGCTGCCATGATAATAGTAGCAGTTGTGGTTGCATTGCTTGGACTGGCAGCTTCTATTACAGCTACATCTGGATTTATAACAAAAAGAATCAGAAAACTGCGGTCAAGCATGGCTAAGGTTGAGCAGGGAGATTTTGATGCGGTCATCAGGACAGAGGATAAGGACGAGATTGGAGAGCTGATTCAGGGCTTTAATGAGATGACAACACAGACGAAGAACCTTATAACCCAGGTGTATGAAGGACGCATAAGCCAGAAGGAGTCTGAGATGAAGGCGTTAAGGGCACAGATTAATCCACATTTTCTGTATAATTCGCTGTCACTTATTAACTGGAAGGCTATTGAATATGAGCAGGATGATATAAGCAGGATTACTCTTGCATTATCTAATTATTACAGGACTTCACTTAACAAGGGTAAGAATACGCTTATGCTTGAGCAGGAGGTAAGTAATGTAAGGTCATATATAGAGATTCAGCAGGTTATGCACGATAATTCATTTGATGTTGATATCGATATAAGCAGCGATATTCTTAAGGCTGAGTCGTTGAATCTTATACTTCAGCCGCTTGTGGAGAATGCCATTAACCATGGAATAGACCTTCTGACTGACAGGCGTGGTGTGATAACTATTAAGGGAAGCCGCTGCCCATATATAAATACGGATAATGAAAACATAGATATAGTCTGTTTGTCTGTTGCTGATAATGGTGTTGGAATGGATGAAAATATGTGCAAAAGCTTTCTTACAGCGGAGTCTAAGGGCTATGGTGCACGTAATGTCAATGACAGAATCAGGCTGTTTTATGGGGAAGAATACCATCTTGAGGTTGAAAGCATAGTTGGTGAAGGTACAACAATCACGATTAAATTTCCAGTCAGGATGATGGAATAATATTCATTATGTAAATTTTTATATTTTTTATATTTACATCATAAAAAAACAACATATTTCTAAAATACTTTATATTTTAATTTTATAAACCTCCTAATATAATTAAATCATCAAGAAAAGTTAAAGACGTCGAAAAACAAAGGATGATTGATGATTAAATTATTAAGGAGGTTTTTTGTATGAGATTAAAAAAATTAGCAGCAGCACTTATGCTGACAACAATGTGTGGATCACTTTTAACAGGCTGCGGTTCGGGAAATGATTCAGCAAGCACAGGTAAGGATTCAAAGACAGATGAAAAGATTACAGCAACCATTAAAGTATGGGGACCAGCAGAGGATCAGGCCGAGGAAAATGGTAAATGGCTTCAGACAATGTGTGAGAAGTTTAATGCTGAGCATCCAAACTGGGATCTTACTTTTGATTATGGTGTATGTGCAGAGGCAGATGCAGGTAAGACTGTAACACAGGATCCAAGTAATTCAGGAGATGTTTACTTCTTTGCAAATGACCAGCTTCAGACACTTATTGATGCCAATGCTATTGCAAAGCTTGGTGGCGAGACAGCAGATTATGTTAAGAAAACTAATTCAAGTGCAATTGTAGATTCAGTTTCAGTTGATGGTAATATTTATGGTGTACCATTCACAACTAATACATGGTTTATGTATTATGATAAGAGCAAATTCTCAGAAAGTGATGTTAAGAGCTTAGATACAATGCTTTCTAAAAACAAGGTTGCGTTTAATATAACAGAAGGCTGGTATATGTCAACATTCTATCTTGCTAACGGATGCTCATATTTCGGCAAGGATGGTAAGGATAATTCAGCAGGAATTGATATTTCTGGTGATAAGGGAACACAGGCAACAAAGGCTATGGTTTCATTTGTTAACAATCCTAACTTTGTAAATGACCTTCAGGGTGTAGGTATAGCAGGCTTAAGAGATGGTTCTGTTGGTGCATACTTCTCAGGTTCATGGGATTATAAGAGTGTTAAGGAAATTCTTGGTAAAAACTTTGGTGCAGTATCACTTCCAACCTTAAAGATTGGTGGAACAGATAAGCAGCTTAAGGCATTTGCAGGTTCTAAGGCAATCGCAGTTAACCCTAACTGCAAGTATCAGCAGGTAGCTGTAGCTTTAGCTAAGTATCTTGGTGGTAAAGAAGCACAGCAGAGCCACTATGAATTAAGAGGTGTTATTCCTTGTAATACAGAGCTTCTTGCAACAGATGCTATCAAGAACGATGCTCTTATAACAGCACAGAATGATACATTTAACAAGACATCAGTTATCCAGCCTACAGTATCAGGAATGAATGACTACTGGACACCAGCACAGAACTTTGCAAAGGCTGTAGTTAATGGCGAGATTACTCTGGATAATGCAGAAGCAAAGACACAGGATTTCTACAAGCAGATTAATACATCAATTGTAAGTAAATAAAGGCTTAAGTAATTCATAATTTAAGTAATTAATAAAAGGATGGCTGTCACATTATTAGTGACAGCCAGCTTGTAACAGGAGGTTATGGCGATGAAAGATGGATTTATTCAGGCATTCAAAAAAGGTAATGCCATTACCAGACTTAGTGCCATTATACTTGGACTTGGTAATCTTGCAGGAAAGCAGATAATCAAAGGCATTCTTTATCTTGCAATGGAAGTAAGCTTTATATGCTTTATGATATTCAAAGGAATGAACTGTCTCGCCATGCTTCCAAGCCTTGGAGGAAGAGAACAGCAGGAGATATGGAATGAGAAGCTGGGAGTATACGAGTATGTGGCAGGTGATAATTCACTTCTGATACTTTTGTATGGCATTGCAACAATATTTCTTATAGCAGCTTATGTTGTTCTTGTTATGAGTTCGGTCAAGAGTGCTTATAATGTTCAATCAAGGCTTGCTTTGGGAAAGCATATTAACACATTTGTGGAGGATGTTAAATCATTATTCAATGAGAATCTCTACAAGCTGCTTCTTACACTTCCGGTTGGGGGAGTACTCATATTTACCATTCTGCCACTTATATTTATGATAAGTATGGCATTTACCAATTACAGTAAAGTAGACAGCCATCTGGTACTGTTTGACTGGGTTGGATTAGAAAACTTCAAGCAGCTGTTTGATTCGGGAAGCTCTATCGGACATTCCTTCTGGTCAGTTTTGGGATGGACTATTATATGGGCTATATTTGCAACAGGTCTCAATTACATATTAGGTATTCTTGTTGCTTTGCTGATTAACAGGAAGGGAACAAGATTTAAGTCTTTCTGGCGTTTTATATTTGTTCTTTCGATAGCTGTACCACAGTTTGTTTCACTTCTTGTCATGAGAAGTATGTTAAATCAGGATGGTATTGTAAATGTTGTGTTAAGGAATCTGGGCTGGATTGATAAGTCACTACCTTTCTTCACTAATGCAACATGGGCAAGAATAACAGTTATTGTTGTCAATCTGTGGGTAGGTATTCCATATACGATTCTTCAGGTTACAGGAATATTAAAGAATATTCCTATGGAGCTTTATGAGGCAGCAGATGTAGATGGTGCTAATGGCTTTGCTAAATTTACAAAGATTACGATGCCATATATGTTCTTTGTTACAACACCATATCTGATAACTACATTTACAGCTAATGTTAATAACTTCAATATTGTATACCTCCTTACTAAGGGTGATCCGGTTCTGGCTGGCGAAACTGCTGGTAAGACAGACCTTCTTGTAACCTGGTTATACAAGATGACAGTCGATTTTCAATATTATAATCTGGGTGCGGTTATAGGTATTATGACATTCATATTCCTGGCAATTGGCTCACTTCTTGTATATAGAAGAACTAAGTCTTATAAGGATGAGGAGGGCTTCCAATGAAAAAGAAAAAGATTACTAAAAATATATTGGCACATATAACACTTACAATACTTGCAGTTATATGGGTAATGCCGCTTATATGGATAATCCTCACAAGCTTCAGGGCACAGAAGGGAGCGTATACAAGCTCATTTTTCCCTAAGGCATATACACTTGATAATTATACAAAGCTGTTCACAGATACTGGAATACTTAATTTCCCAAGAATGTTTGAGAATACGCTTATAGTTGCAGTATTTTCGTGTATTATATCTACGTTTTTCGTGCTTTCAGTTGCTTACTGTATGTCACGCCTCAGATTCAGAATGAGGAAGGCTATGATGAATGTAGCTATGATACTTGGTCTTTTCCCAGCCTTTATGGCAATGGTGGCTGTATATTATATTCTTAAGGCTGTCGGATTATCTGAGGGCTCAATGATAAGGGTTGCACTTGTGCTTGTATATTCGGCATCAGCCGGAATACAGTTTTATATAGCAAAAGGTTTCTTTGATACGATTCCAAAGAGTATTGATGAAGCAGCAATTATTGATGGAGCAACGAAATGGCAGGTATTTACAAGAATTACAATACCTTTGAGCAAACCAATTATCGTGTATACAGTACTTACTTCTTTCATAGCACCATGGGTTGATTTCATATTTGCAAGAGTTATATGCCGTGCCAATGCCAACTATTACACAGTTGCAATCGGTTTATGGCAGATGCTTGAAAAGGAATATGTTGATGTGTGGTATACAAGATTCGCAGCGGGAGCTGTACTTATATCGATTCCAATTGCAGCCTTGTTTATGATTATGCAGAAGTGCTATAATGACAGTATGTCAGGTGCAGTAAAAGGATAATGTCAATAGTGCTTTGTGCTTTGTAATCCTGTATGAATTAAAACGGGGATTAAAGAAGAGGTATGTAATGAGAAAAAGAATATTCAGGATGTTTGCAGTATTAACTGCTATGATATTATTATTTCAAGCCGGGTGTAACAGCCCGGCTAAAAGTGTATATACAGCTAAAGAGGATTATGCTGATAAGCTGTATTATGCCATGACAACGCCTTATGGAGCGTATCCAGAAACTATAAGCTATACGCTTGGCAAAATGACAAGTGTTAATAATTCCAATATGCCAGAGGGTGATACATATACAGATAATGCATATACAAGATATATAAAGAATATGATTAATGTTCAGAATATTGATGCATTTGAAGCACAGGATACGCAGTATAATACTAATGTTTCAATGGCTGTTTCTATGGGGGCACTGCCAGATATAATGATGGTTTCGAGTCAGGATGAGCTGCAAAGACTTGTTGAGGCAGATATGATTGAGGATTTGACAGAAAGCTATAACAATTGTTTAAGCAGCAGAATAAGAGCTATATATAACAGCTATGGAAGTTCACTTAAGGATATGATTACATTTGACGGAAGGATTATGGCACTTCCAGAGACGAATATAACTGATGGTCCTAACCTTATATGGCTGCGTAAGGACTGGATGGATAAGCTTGGTCTTACAGAGCCTGAAACAATAGAGGATGTTGTTGATATAATAAAGGCATTTATTGAAAAGGATCCTGGTAATAATGGAACAGATAACAATGGAAGAAGCAATACTGTCGGTCTTGTAGTAGATACAGAACTTACAGGGGAGTGTGGTTATAGCAGTGAATTTCTGCTTGATATTGTTTTTGCATGTTTTAATGCCTATCCTAAGCAGTGGATAAAGGATTCAGATGGAAATGTTGTGTATGGCTCTGTTACGTCAGAGGCAAAGGATGCACTGGCATATATAAGGCAGTTATATAGCGATGAAATAATAGATAATGATTTCTTGTTAAGGACAACAACTAATATATGTGAGCTTATTGAGAATGGAAAGTGTGGCTCGTTTTTTGGACCATGGTGGGCACCTAATAATCCACTTGCCAATGCAGTAAACACCAATCCTGATGCAGACTGGCAGCCATACCTGATACAGACATCTGATGATGGAAGTACAAGCTATCACAGCCAGAATCCCTGCTATAAGTATGTTGTGGTAAGAAAAGGTTTTGAGCATCCGGAGATAGCAGCTAAGATTATAAGTGTAATGTTTGATAGTGCAAGGTATGACAGCAATGCTTTGCAGGAATTTATCTATTATTACCAGCAGAATGTAGAACCGACTGCCCGTCCTATTTCAATTAATGTGGACTACAATAATGCTCTGTCTATATGCTATGAAAAGATTGACAAGGCACTTAAAGGAGAGAGTGATTCTGATAAGCTTGAGTTGCTTGAAAAGTCGTATTACGATGCCTGTAGTTCATACATTAGTAATACAGGAAAAAACTATATAGAATCAAGCACACAGGGGAGTGATGATACACTTGAAAGAAAGAATGCAACAAGTACCGAGTGGGCAGCCTATGTGTCAAGAATAACAGCCTGCAGGCTGTTAAGTGAGGGTAATATACGTGTTGTTGATTCTATGTATTTTAAGACAACAGACACGATGAAAACGCGGTGGTGGCGTTTAAAGGAAGAGGAAAAAGAAGCGTACTTAAAGATTATATGTGGTGCTGAGGATATATCGTATTTTGATACCTTTGTTAATGAATGGAATGAACAGGGCGGGGAGGCAATAACTAATGAAGTACGTGAAGAACTGATGGACATCGCGGGTTAGGTAAGGTCTGAGTGTAGAATTGAGCAGATAAGTGTAAATATTTAATAGCGTAAAATCGCAGAATTGAATAATTAAACAAAAAATAACTGGATAATTTCCCTTGTGGAGTTATCCAGTTATTATTTACGTAGTGAGACATTTTCGTATATAATCTTTCGTATATATAATCTGAAAAATATTTAGTTAAGTTTACGCTCCAATAACTCCGGCAAATCCACATATAAGAACGATTATACCAAGTACAATACGATACCAGCCGAATACCTTGAAGTCGTGCTTTTTAATGTAGCCCATAAGGAACTTGATAACTACTAAAGAAACGATGAAAGCAACAAGCATACCAACAAGAAGAATCATACCTTCCATAGATGTCATAGAGTTATGAATAAGGAACTTCGCACCCTTAAGAAGGCTCGCTCCAAACATAACAGGAACAGCAAGGAAGAAGGTATACTCGGCAGCCACCGTTCTTGAAATACCAAGCATAAGTGCACCAACTATGGTTGCACCAGAGCGAGAGGTACCAGGGAATATAGCAGCTATAAGCTGGAAAAGTCCGATATAGAATGCAAGCTTATAAGTGATACCTGTAAGGTGGCGAACCTTAGGCTTCTTTCCGTGATGCATGGTTTCAACGATAATGAAAGCTATACCGAATATAATAAGCATAATAGCAACTGTTGTGTAATTATAGAACATGGCTTCAAGCTGTTCATCAAAAAGAATACCAACAATAGCGGCAGGGACACAGGATACAAGAATATGAAACCATAACTTAAATATATCCCATTTAACATAAGCACCGGCACCACTTTCTGCTAGTGGTTCTTTGTTGTTTTTCTTACCAAAAGGCCATAACTGATGCCAGAAAAGAATAACAACAGCCATTATAGCACCAAGCTGGATAACAACTTCAAACATACTGTAAAATGCATCGGATACCTTAAGCGGCATAATCTCATTAAGCAGAATCATATGACCAGTACTGCTTATTGGAAGCCATTCAGTAATACCTTCTACGATACCAAAAATTATCGCCTTTAAAATCTCTAACATTATTCCTCCAATCACTTGCGGATTATTCTACTCTTATGTATATTCCGCCATAGCCACATTTTATTATAGAAAAAGATTATTGTCTGAAAAAACATGAAGAAAACAATAATATATTACTATATGACTACACGTTATTTTCGCATTGAAATGCAGGTGTGTCAACAACAGAATAATATAATTTGTATATAAATTTGTTTTAACAATGAAGTTTACTTTTTAGTCATATAAAGTTATTATATGATACTAGGGTCAAAAGCCCCAACAATTATAAGATGACTGGGAGGAACTTATGGAAATATATTTAAAACCAATAATATCAGCCTGTTATATATTCCCAATACTTGCAATTATATTTACAATACCATATATATTATATGAATATAACAAATATGGCTCACTTCTTGTTATAAGAACTGGTATAGTGTATACATTTATATTCTATATGCTTACGTCATATTTTATGACAATATTGCCGCTTCCACCGCTTGATTCAGTTACTCCTGATTCGGCATGTATGCTCCTTGTACCATTTGATGCAGTAAGAAGGGTTATAGATAACTCAGGAATCATATTTTCTGATCCGGCAACATACATCAATATATTTGGTTGTCCGGATTTCTGGCAGATTATTTTTAATATTTTATTATTATTGCCTTTTGGCGTATATCTTAGATATTATTTTAAAAGACCATGGTGGCAGGTGCTTATATTTTCTTTTCTTTATAGCTTGTTTTTTGAGTTTACACAGCTGTCAGGATTATATGGAATATATAAATATCCATACAGATTTTTTGAGGTAGATGATCTTATATGCAACACTCTTGGTGGAATTGCTGGTTATGTGATAACACCATTTCTTGTATTTCTTCTTCCAGACAGAAATAAAATAGATGAAATAGCATATAAGAAGGGACAGATTGTATCCGAATTCAGACGTGGGATTGCCTGGTGTATAGATATATTTATTGTTATGCTTCCGGTATTTATATATGTATTATATAACCATATGGATATAGCAGCATTTATCTATGATTTTAAGTATGCAGTTATAACAGGTGCTTATATAGCGGTGATGTTTACGGCAGCAGCTTCAATAAGTAAGGGAAGAACGATAGGGAAAGCGCTTGTTAATATAAAGCTTGTAAAGGTATATGATAAAAAAGATGAGCATGAGGAAAAATGTTATAAAAGAGCCGGAATATTAAGGCTTGCAATAAGATATATCATCTTATATGTAATAAGCATGCCATCTGCTGCATATGCATATTTTATATATCAGTTTATGATGAATTCGGACATTTCCAGTGGTGAGTGGAGATTTTATGCGTGTGTTGCTGGGATTATTGTATGTTTGTTTATTACTTTTTATATGGCATTCGATCTTTTGCTATGCCTGTTTAGCGATACAAGAAACATGTTGTATGACAGAATCGTAAAGCTTACTCATATAAGCTTGTCAGGACGTGGACATAACTACAATACAGAAATCACAGATAAGAAAGTGGAAGATGGACTAATATCAGGAGAAGAGCAGAAAAATCAATGAAAAAATACACAAAAAAAAAGATGTAAAATGTATATAAATGTGCAATTATTGATATTTATTATCATTTAGTTATGTGTTAACATAGGCACTGAAAGAAAACATGGTGATGCTTTTTAGAACAGGTGCAGAAGTGAGAATGGAATGAATTCAGGAAGCATCTGTAAGATATACGGAGGTTAAATACATGACTATTAAGGATATGAAAACTGGTCAGACTGCCACGATTCTTAAGGTTGGCGGTGAAGCTGCACTCAGACAGCATTTTCTTGATATGGGACTTATTCAAGGTGCGGAGGTTACGGTTATAAAGTATGCACCTATGGGTGATCCTGTCGAATTAAGAATACATGGATATGAATTGACGATAAGACTTGCTGATGCAGCACAGATAGAGGTAAGTACTGCACACGATAAAGAAAAGCAGGAAAAAACAGATATCAGATTTATAAAAACAGAGCATCCAGGTCTTGGTGAGGGTGGACGTTTCCACGATAAGGAAACAGAGAATCCGCTTCCTGATGATGTTACACTCACATTTGCACTTGTAGGAAACCAGAACTGTGGTAAAACAACACTTTTTAATGTTTTAACAGGTTCTAACCAGCATATAGGTAACTTTCCAGGTGTGACTGTAGATAGAAAGGATGGCGTGATAAAGGGACATCCTGATACACTTATTACGGATCTTCCAGGTATATATTCAATGTCGCCTTATAGCAGTGAGGAGATTGTGACTAGGCAGTTTCTTCTTAATGATAAGCCAAAGGGAATTATAAATATACTTGATGCAACTAATATAGAGCGTAATCTTTATCTTACAATGCAGCTTATGGAGCTTAATATTCCTATGGTTGTAGCACTTAATATGATGGATGAGATAAGAGTTAATGGCGGTTCAATAAGAATCAATGAGCTTGAGCGACAGTTAGGTGTTCCAGTTATTCCTATATCAGCAGCTAAGGGTGAGGGTATAGGAGAACTGGTAGAGCATGCTATTCACGTTGCAAAATATCAGGAAAAACCGGAAATAATGGATTTCTGTCCTGATGACAGTGCAATTCATAGATGTATACATGGTATCATGGCGCTTATAAGCGACCATGCAAAAAAAGCAGATTATCCGGAAAGATTCGCAGCATCAAAGGTGGTTGAGGGAGATGCAATAGTATTTAAGCATCTTGAGCTTGAACAGAATGAGAAGGAGATGATAGAACATATCATACTCCAGATGGAAGATGAATGTGGTATGGACAGATCATCTGCCATGGCAGATATGAGGTTTGAATATATAGAAAATGTATGCAGAAATACAGTAGTAAAGCCAAAAGAAAGCAAAGAAAGAATAAGAAGCCGTAGGATAGATAAGGTATTAACCGGTAAATATACAGGTATTCCGGCTTTTGTTGCTATTATGGCACTTGTATTTTATCTTACCTTTAATGTTATAGGAGCATGGTTATCAGATATACTAGATATAGGAATAACTGCCCTTACACAAGTAGTAGATAATGCGCTTACAGCATTGAATGTTAATTCTGTATTACATGCTTTGATTATTGATGGCATATTCAACGGTGTGGGAAGTGTGCTTAGTTTCCTGCCTGTTATTGTTACATTATTCTTCTTTTTATCAATACTTGAAGATAGCGGATATATGGCAAGAGTAGCATTTATCATGGATAAGCTGCTTCGTAAGCTTGGATTGTCAGGAAGAAGTATTGTACCTATGCTTATTGGTTTTGGCTGCAGCGTTCCAGGTGTTATGGCAAGCCGCACACTTTCTTCTGACCGCGATAGAAAGATGACCATATTATTGACACCATTTATGAGTTGTTCAGCTAAAGTGCCTATATATGCATTCTTTTCAGCAGCATTTTTTCCGAAGCAAGCGGCACTTGTTATGATAGGCCTGTATTTTGTAGGAATAGTCATAGGAATTATTATGGCACTTATATTTAAAAAGACACTTTTTAAAGGTGAACCAGTTCCATTTGTTATGGAGCTTCCAAACTACAGAATGCCAGGTGCCAAGAATGTTATGCAGTTACTATGGGAGAAAGCAAAAGACTTTTTACAGAAAGCTTTTTCTATAATATTTATTGCAACAATTCTTATATGGTTCTTACAGAATTTTGATATAAGACTTAATGTTGTTACGGATTCTAAGGATAGTATACTTGCTGCTATTGCAAGCTGGATATCACCTATATTCAGACCGCTTGGTTTTGGAGACTGGAGAATAGCGACAGCAGTTCTTACAGGAGTTATGGCGAAGGAAAGTGTAGTATCAACAATATCTATTCTTTTTGGCAGTACAGTAGAGATAATCGAAGCAGTAGCACCAGCAGGTGTACTTGCATTTCTTGTGTTCTGTCTGTTATACACACCATGTATAGCTGCGATTGCATCAATAAAAAGAGAGCTAGGTGGAAGGTATGCAGCAGGAGTAGTTATAATGCAATGCTGTATAGCATGGATAGCAGCATTAATCACACATACTATATTTATGGTTTTGTTATGAGATAATAAGTGCATAAGAAGAGTAATATATAATGAAATGTATTAAGTGAAATGTATCAAAATAAAAACATTGCAAGTAAAGCTTATTGATGATATTATATCAATAATGCATAAAACAGTCCCCTGAGGGAGTAATCGGCATATAATATGATGTCAGGATTAAAAGGTATTTTGTATCTGACATTATAATATGCAGTTATATCGACATAATGATTAATATTTAATCACACGGTTATTGATAAACCCGGTATTACTTTAAATGATGAGACTCAAGGACAGTAAGAGAGAATTTCTCCTGCTGTCCCTGAGTCTTTTTTACGTAGGTAACTATGCAAAAATGATATTAACGATTATGTCTGCCTGTGAGGGATAAATACAATAAGAGGAGTAAAGTGTGAAAAATAAGATTTTTCACACGCAAGAATGGAGATTATTATGAGCATTTTTGAATTGTTTATCCTGGCCATCGGACTTTCGATGGATGCTTTTGCGGTATCAATATGCAAAGGTTTGTCACTTGGAAAAATAAAAGTGAAGCATATGCTTATAGCTGGATTGTGGTTTGGTGGTTTCCAGGCACTTATGCCACTTATAGGTTATTTTCTTGGCAGCTTTTTTGCTGACATGATAACAAAGTATTCGCACTGGATTGCTTTTATTTTACTTTTATTCATCGGCGGAAATATGATAAAGGAATCGTTTGATGAAGATGAAAATGTTAATGCAGATATGGGTGTAAAGAATATGTTTTTACTTGCTGTTGCAACAAGCATTGATGCACTTGCAGTTGGTGTTTCACTGGCATTTCTTAAAGTGAACATAATCCCGGCTGTATCATTCATAGGTTGTATAACATTTGTCTGTTCAGCAGCTGGTGTAAAAATAGGAAGTATATTTGGCGATAGATATAGGTCAAAAGCCGGGTTATGTGGTGGTATAATACTTATACTAATAGGTGTAAAGATTCTGCTTGATGGTATGGGTATCATATAATATGAGTTATGAAAGGAAAGAGGTTTTATGAAAGAAATATTAATAGCTTTATTATTGCTTGTTGCAGGGTTTGTGCTTCTTATAAAAGGAGCAGATTTTTTCGTGGATGGAAGCTCATCAGTTGCTAAAAGGTTAAGAGTACCATCTATGATTATAGGACTTACGATAGTAGCCATGGGAACAAGTCTGCCAGAGTGTGCCGTAAGTGTTACAGCATCACTTAGCAACAATAACGCACTTGCAGTAAGTAATGTTGTAGGCTCTAACATATTTAATCTTATGGTTGTGTGTGGTGTATGTACTTTGTTTGTTCCACTTGCTGTATCAGTAGATACATTGAAGAAGGAATTTCCATTTTCAATAATATGCGCTGTTCTTCTTGTTATATTCGGAAAACTTGGAATGATTCTTGGCAGGGCAGATGGAATAATATTCCTTGTTTTATTCGCAGCATATCTTGGCTGGATGATAAAATCAGCATTAAGTGCAAGAAATTCAGCATTAAGTAAAGAGGCAGAAGAAGCTGATGAACAGATAAAGATACTTCCGGTATGGCAGTGCATAATCTATATAATAGGTGGCGCTGTTGCTATAAAATTTGGTGGTGATTTTGTTGTAAATGGAGCTTCTACCATAGCTTCCAGTCTGGGACTCAGCCAGAATCTTATAGGACTTACTATTGTTGCACTAGGTACAAGCCTTCCAGAGCTTGTAACATCAATAGTTGCAGCAAAGAAGGATGAAGTGGATATGGCACTTGGAAATGTTATAGGTTCTAATATATTTAACATACTTCTTGTGCTTGGTGTAGCAGGTGCTATAAGTCCTGTAATATTCATATCAGAAAATATTATTGATATAATTATACTTATTATCATGAGTGTTGTAGTATGGGTATTTGCATGGTCAAAAAAGAAGCTTGTAAGATGGCATGGAGCAGCGATGCTTGTTTCATACGCAATATATCTTGTGTATATATGTATGCGTTAGTTATATTGATGCGGGGTCAAAAGCCGCCAGCTTTGATACTTACGGATTTTTGATATAAATATTGCATAACGGCTGATTTACAGCAAGTATTGCATAACATATAATTAATGTTGGTAATCCTGCTTTCGTATACGTGTATTACGAAGGAGAAATAAAAGCACATATGGGAGAATGTAAACTGCTTATTAAAGAAAATGAGGGAATTCTTGTATGTGGAAACAGTACAAGAGTAGCAAGAATAAGAGTCAGGGATATTAATTATATTAGTTGCGATAACAGGATTATAACTATTCATACCGATGGTTTTCAGGATAGTTTTTATGGGAAAATTGGGGAAGTATATAATATATTGAAAGAATACGGTTTTGAATATGTTAATGAATCAGAGATAGTTAATATAATGAAAATAAGAAAAATGCATACTAATTACGTAGTGTTGCATGAAGAAACTGAACTTATATGTAGTAAGACCTGTAAGCACAAAGTAAGAGAACTTATGTGGAATTGAGTTGATATTTATATACATTACAATAATATCAGTGCTGGTATATGGCTCTGTCATATGTGATAAACATATGGCAGGGCTTTCTCCTTTTTATAGCGCGGTTTTTATTACGTTTTATTAAAAGAAAGTAAAAGATGGCATGGAATTTTTGACAGCATGATAAAGAAAGTGTTAGAATATTTTCATATAAAATGTGAAATAAATAATAGAGAAGTATCATTAGCAGGTTCTGTTAATATACTCGGAAAGAAGAGGAATATAATGCAGGCATATACTGTATCACAGTGGTTTTTATTCTTTTTTATATATTGTTTTATAGGCTGGGTATGGGAGAGCTGTTATGTATCAGCTAAGTCTGGCAAATGGGTTAATAGAGGATTCTTACATGGACCAGCATTGCCTATATATGGTTCAGGAGCTATTGTGATACTTGTAAGCACAATAGGTGTAAGAGAATCTATACCACTTATATTTTTGTTTGGTATGATATCTTCAACCATACTTGAGTTTGTTACAGGGTACTGTATGGAGCGTATGTTTGGAGTCAGATACTGGGATTATAGTAAGAAACCGTTTAATCTTATGGGACATATATGTCTTTTTTCCTCAATAGGATGGGGGATATTTTCTGTATTGCTTGTCAGAATAGTGCACAGACCTATAGAGAGCGTTGTATGTATGATTCCAGTAACAATAGCAGATATTATTGCATTTGGTGTGGCTATTATTATGACAGTTGATTTCACCCAGTCATTCAATGAAGCTATGGATCTTAAAGCAACTATTGAAAGAATAGCTAGCAGTAACCAGCAGATAAAAACAATTGCAAAAAGAATCGAGGTTGCAACTGCATTTGCAGAAGATGATTATAACAAGATGAAGGAAAAACTTGCAGAGGGCAGGGCAACAGTTATGAATAATGTAAGTAAAGCAAAGGGAAGACTTACATTTGAGAGAAATATGGATGAAAGAAAGGGCGTTAAGCTTGCAACGCTGCAGAAGATGAGTGAAACGATAGTTGAAGGCCTGAAGAATAAGCTTATGGATGAAAAGTACGCAAATCAGTTGTTAGAAACACTTGAAAATGAAAAGGTAAATCTTAAGACGGATAATAAGAAAAGTTATAAGAGTGTATTCAGAATGGTTAAGCGTAATCCAGGAGCAGTATCAAGAAGCTATTCGGCTGAACTGGATGAGATTAAGAAGCTCATAAAATAGTTAAGTGAGGAATTAGGTATTCAGATGGAAAAGATAGTTATATACAATGTTAAGCATGTTAAGGATATAATAAAATGTGCGGCTAACATGAGAATTAAAAGTATAGTACTTAGTGATGATATGTTATCGGATACGCTTGGTGATATCTTTGTAAGTGCCAGTGATTACAAAGCAGGTGATGAGCTTCCTGAAAAGTCGGAAGCTAAGCCTGGCATTGTTATATTCTGTGATGTTACTGATAAACATATAGACAAGCTTCTTTTTGAGATGAGGACAGGCAACAGTGAAGTGGATTATAAGGCTGTGAAGACAAAGACTAACAGTCAGTGGACGATAACAAGAATACTTGCACAGATGGAAAAAGAAAGTATGGAGTATCGAATGAAAAGCAAAATATAACAAATGAAATACAACAAATAAAAATACAATAAATGAAAATATAATGAGCAATGAAGAACAACAGATAATAGTGAATAAAACAAATAGTAATAAAGCCAATAGTAATAAAGAAAAAAAGGCAGACAGGAAAGGAGAGAAATCATGAACAATATTATATATGTAACAACAGAAAGCTTTGAACAGGAGGTTCTTAAGTCTGACAAGCCAGTGCTTGTTGACTTCTTTGCAGAATGGTGCGGACCATGTAAGATGGTAGGTCCGGTGCTTGAAGAGGTGGCAGCAGAACAGGATGCTGTAAAGATATGTAAGATAGATGTAGATAAACAAATGAGTCTTGCATTAAAATATAATGTGGCATCAATACCTACAATGCTGCTGTTTAAGAATGGCCAGGTATCAGCAACCAATATTGGCTATATAGATAAAAAACAGATTATGGAGTTTATAGCCCAATAAAACAGTTGCTTTAAAATACTATCCAAAATACTAGGGGTATTGTTTCTAAATTAATACGCATTTATTGTATAAAACTAAAAACAACTAAAAAATGTATTGAAATTAATTGACAGGGATGTTAATATACCCTTGCGAGAGATAGTTAAGAAATTAACATTTCGCTTTATATTTTTTGAGAGTTTTGTATACAATATACAAACTATTATACAAATTAACAGTTATTTTATTAAGGAGGAACCAATAATGGTAAATTTTGATCAGTGGAATGGTTTCAAAGGTAGACTTTGGAAAGAAGAGATCAATGTAAGAGATTTCGTTCAGAACAATTACAAGCCATATGATGGAGATGAAAGTTTCCTTGAAGGACCTACAGAAGCTACTAACAAGCTTTGGGGAAGACTTCAGGAATTACAGAAGGAAGAAAGAGCTAAGGGCGGCGTACTTGATATGGAAACAAAAGTTGTTGCTGGTCTTACAGCTTATGGTCCTGGATATATAGATGAATCTATGAAGGAGCTTGAAAAGGTAGTTGGTCTTCAGACAGATAAGCCACTTAAGAGAGCATTTATGCCTTATGGTGGTATCAAGATGGCAGAAGAATCATGCAAGAACTATGGTTATGAACCAGATCCAGAACTTCATAAGATTTTCACAGAATATCATAAGACACATAACCAGGGTGTATTCGATGCTTATACACCAGAGATGAGAAAGGCTCGTCACAGCCATATCATCACAGGTCTTCCAGATACTTATGGACGTGGCCGTATCGTAGGTGACTACAGAAGAGTTGCTCTTTACGGTATTGATTTCCTTATGGAAGAAAAGAAGAAGGATCACGCTAACTGTGGTTGTG
>ERZ773204.674-NODE-674-length-28869-cov-12.201673_pt1 | contig 28869 bp, 20 predicted proteins | sample MGYA00581007_ERZ773204 | MGnify/ENA primary metagenome ERZ773204 (study PRJEB29015, sample SAMEA2737757) | human gut metagenome | biome: human gut; feature: human-associated habitat; material: faeces | place: China | collected 2012 ... | reverse complement strand
TGCCCTGTTTGCCTGTTGGTGTGAAACTCATATACCTCGCAAAGTGCCTGAATCTGAGAACTTCTACGAATTCACCCGATGTAGACAACACACGACTTCCACATGCACCGTCTCACAGAACTGATCCACCGCCGTCATCTTCTCCACACGATATCCCGCCAGCTGCATCATCTCCAGATCACGTGCCAGACTGGTCATCTTACAGGAAATATATACAATCTTATCCACTCCATAATTCAAAATCTTCGGGAGTGCCTTCGGATGGATTCCGTCTCTCGGCGGATCCAGTACGATCACATCCGGCTTCTCTTCAATCTCATCAAGCACTTTAAACACATCGCCTGCAATGAATTTACAATTGGAAAGTCCATTTCGGACAGCATTTTCTTTTGCCGCCTCGACTGCTTCTTCAATAATCTCAACACCGATCACTTTCTTCGCAACCGGAGCAAGTACCTGACCAATTGTTCCTGTTCCGCTGAACAGATCAAATACAACCTGATTATCGATATCTCCGATATATTCTCTTACAGTCTCGTACAGCACTTCTGCACCTTTTGAGTTTGGCTGGAAGAAGGAAAATGGTGTAATCTTGAATTCCAGTCCGAGAAGCTTCTCGTAAAAGAAGTCCTGTCCATAAAGAATTCTTGTCTCATCACTCTTCACGACATCGGACAGAGAATCATTCAATATATGAAGGATTCCAACAATCTTTCCTTCTAATTCTAATGCCAGAAGTTCTTCTACTAATGGAGTTAAGTCATATTCTTCCTGTGTTGTCGTTACAAGATTCACAAGAATCTCACCTGTTGTATCACCACGTCTTAAAAGAAGATGACGGAGATAACCGACATGCTGCATTTTCTTATAATAACTTACATTTCTTTCTTTAAAATAATTCAGCACACAGAGAAGAATCTGATCCATATCTTCATGGACAAGCTGACAGTCTCCTGCTGTCAGTACATCATAAGTACTTCCTTTTTTATGAAGACCGAGAGATAACGGACCGTCTTTGAATTCGTCTCCAAAAGAAAATTCCATCTTGTTACGGTAATGGAATTCCTTCGGGCTGTACTTCACACCTTCAAAAACATATTCACCTTTTACTACCGGATCCATGATTCTGCGGATCTGTCCTTCTTTCATCTTCACCTGTTCTTCGTATGGCATCGTCTGATACATACATCCACCACAGGCCGGAAAGATACTACAGACCGGCTCTCTTGTCTCTAATGGAGATTTCTCCAACACTTCAAGAAGTCTTCCTTCTGCATTTCCTCTTTTAAATTTATTTATCATAAAACGGATCTTCTGTCCCGGAATCCCATTTTTCACAGTAACATACTGTTCTTCCTCCGGAACAAATACAATCCCCTTGTTTGGGAAATCTACACGTTCAATAATCCCTTCGTAGATCTGACCTTTTTTCATCCTTTTCTCCTATCAATTCTAATCTATTTTTAACAGAAAAACAGACAGGATGGTTTCTTCTCACACCCTGTCTGCACTTTTGCAATTCACTCAAGAATTATACCTGATCATCCTCGCTGAAGTAATCATCAAAATCGTCATCAAAATCATCTTCAAAATCATCAAGATAATCCGGTGATACGAAACGATATACTGCATAAGCGATTGCAGCTACTGCTGCTACTGCTCCGATGATAGCCAGTGTCCAGATTACTGTGTTCTTCTGCTTCTCAGCCTCATTCTTATGAAGAATCTCGTTCAATCTTGTTTCTGCAATGATGTCTTCTATTCTCTTGTTCATATTAACACGTCCTTTCTTCACCTTTTGTGGTGACAGATAATCTGTGTTTATTATAACACCTGACGATTCATATTACTACTGATTTATCATTTTTTTATAACTTTCTCATACCTTTACAAGCTTGGCAAATTTTGCAAACATCTTGCGTCTTCCGACACTGTCAAATTCAATCGTAACCTCGTGATCTCGTCCGCCTTCTTTGATATCCGTTACTGTTCCTTCCCCAAACTTCACATGACGTACCCGGTCTCCGACCTCATAACCAAGTGGACCATTTCCACCTGCTGCCAGCTGACTGCCCTTCTGCAGGGATGCCAGTGCCTGACTTCCTGTAACTGTCTTACTCGTTCCCTGATTCTTCGCAGGTGTTATTCCGCCAAATGCTCCTCCGAATGCCTGTGCCCGAAATGCTTCTCTGGCACGTGCATATGTATTCTGTTGTGCTGGCATCTCCGTCTCCTGAGTAAACTTCTTGTTTCCTGTATCAAGCAGTTCCCTCGGGATCTCTTTCACAAATCTTGACATCGGATTGTACTGTGTCTCACCGTGCACCATTCTTCTGCGCGCACTTGTCAAAGTCAGTTCCTGCTCTGCCCTTGTAATTCCAACATAACAAAGTCTTCGCTCTTCTTCTAGTTCTTCTCTGTCTCCCGCATTAATACTCATATATCCCGGGAAAAGTCCATCTTCCATCCCTGCAAGATAAACACGTGGAAATTCAAGTCCCTTTGCACTATGTAAAGTCATCAGAACAACATATTCCTGGTCTTCATCCAGACTGTCAATATCCGCAACCAAAGCAACTTCTTCAAGGAATCCACTCAATGTTGCCTTTTCATCTTTATCCTGACAACTTTCCTCATAAGTTGCCGCTTTACTGATCAGCTCATCTATATTCTCTTTTCTTGTTTTCGCCTCTTCTTTATCTTCATTTTCAAGGCTTTCTATATATCCTGTCTTCTCAATCACTTCCTGTAAAAGATCTGTGATACTCATCTCTTCTGCCAACGTCTTAAAATACTCGATCAATGCCGCAAAAGAGTCCAGTTTTGTTGCACTTCTTCCCACTCCTGCGATCAGCCCCGGTGCCAGTAATGCCTCATAAAACCCAATTCCACGTTCTGTCGCAGACTCCTGAATCCGGTTAATTGTTGTAAGACCGATTCCTCTCTTTGGGACATTAATGATTCTTCTAACCGCAACATCATCACGTCCATTGTCGATTGTCTTGAGATAAGCAAGAAGATCCTTAATCTCTCTTCTCGCATAGAAATTCACTCCACCGACAATCTTATAAGGAATGTTCATGGCAATAAACTTCTCTTCCAGCAGACGGGATTGTGCATTCGTACGATAAAGAACTGCACTGTCATTATAGGAACCTCCCTGTCTGACAGCACTTTTGATATCTTCGCCAATGAAATCTGCCTCATCAAACGCAGTATCGAACTGACGCAGACGAATCAGTTCGCCTTCTCCGTTCTCCGTCCAAAGTGATTTTTCCTTTCTTCCACAGTTATTCGCAATCACGCTGTTCGCTGCATTCAGAATATTCCCTGTAGATCTGTAGTTCTGCTCCAGTTTGATCACCTTTGCATCCGGAAATTCATGCTCAAAGTCAAGAATATTTCGGATATTCGCTCCACGGAACTTGTAGATTGACTGATCATCATCTCCAACGACGCAAAGATTCTTATATTTTCCTGCAAGAAGGCTTACCAGCTGAAACTGAACTGTATTTGTATCCTGATATTCATCTACCATAATATAGCGGAATCTTTCCTGATAACTCTCAAGCACATCCGGCTGTGTCTGCAAAAGCTGTACTGTCTTTACAAGCAGATCATCAAAATCCAGTGCATTATTCGCTCTCATCTGCGCCTCATACTCACGGTAAACCTTGGCAATCTTCATCTTTGCAAAGTCTCCTCCGGCATTCAGTTCAAATTCATCTGGAAGGATCATCTCATTCTTGGCAGATGAAATTGCTGAAAGCAGACTTCTTTCTTTAAACACTTTCGTATCCACATCTACTTTCCGACAGACTTCCTTAATTAATGTCTTCTGATCATCTGTATCATATATAGTAAAATGATTCTCATACCCTAATCTGTCAATAAATCTTCTCAAAATACGCACACATGCAGAATGAAATGTGCTCACCCATACACTTTCTGCTCCAAAACCGACAAGGTTATCCACACGCTGGCGCATCTCTTCTGCCGCTTTGTTCGTAAATGTGATTGCAAGGATATTCCATGGGTTCACGCCACGTTCTCCGATCAGATATGCGATCCTGTGCGTCAGAACTCTTGTTTTTCCTGAACCGGCTCCGGCAAGGATTAGAAGAGGACCGTCCGTGTGGTAAACAGCCTCTCTCTGTGGTTCATTTAATTTATCATAAATGCTCATCTTTCCACTCCTTTAAAGTTATAAAGATATCTGTAAATGTATTCCCATTATCAAACACACGTTCCTGTTTGTCAACTACATTTTCCGGCCCTCTTATCTTTTGCTTGCTATCTAGTTTTAAATACTATATAATAAATGTATTGAGGTGATAACATGAATATAGACACAAGTAATCTGTTAAACAGCATTTTGGAAGAACTTTCTTCTTTAAGTTATGTGCATCCCGGCGATGTTCCGAATATTGATCTTTACATGGATCAAGTAACTACTTTTATGGATGAGCAGCTGGCTTCGACCAAACGTTACCCTGATGATAAGATCCTGACAAAGACCATGATCAATAATTATACGAAGAACAATCTTCTTCCACCCCCGGTGAAGAAGAAGTATTCCAGAGAGCACCTGCTCCTTCTGGTCTTCATTTATTATTTTAAAAATATCCTTTCAATCAAAGATATTGAGACAGTTCTTGCACCGCTCACAGAGAAATATTTTCCGGATGGAAGCTCTTTTGAATTAGCGGATATTTACAAAGAAGTCTGCAAGATTGAAAAAGAACAGCTGGATTCCATCAAAGAGAATGTAACTGCTACTTATGAGAAATCTGCTGAGACTTTCACTCATCTTGCTGATGGCGAAGATAAGGAGATCTTACAGCAGTTTGCATTTATATGCAGCTTGAGTTTTGATGTATATATCAAGAAAATGATCATTGAACGGATCATTGATGACCTCTCTTCCAAGTCTTCAAAAAACGAAGAGAAAAAGAAAGGGAAATAAACATTTCTGTTTAAAACAAGATACAGCCTGCGAAAGACTTTATCAGGATCTTCCGCAAGCTGTATCTTTTGATTGATAAAAGGTATTTTATTGTAAGCTTAATTCTTAAGTGTTATTCTTCCGTTCCATTCTCTTCCTCAGCAAGCCCTACACGTTTGAAAACCATATCATATCCGTCATTCCCATAATTAAGAGAACGGTTCACACGACTGATTGTCGCAGTGGATGCTCCTGTCTTCTCCGCGATCTCCAGATATGTCTTCTGTTCACGGAGCATTCTTGCCACTTCAAATCTCTGTGACAATGAAAGCAGCTCATTGATCGTACAGATGTCTTCAAAAAATGTATAACACTCTTCTTTATTCTCAAGGCTTAAGATTGCCTGAAACAAATAATCTACTGCCTCGGTTCTGATCTTCTTACTCATACGAAACAATCTCCTTCTCAACCGGCTAATTATACGATGGCTTACGGCATACCATAAACCATAACAATACCTTTTGCCTTCTCAGGCCACTTTTTGATTTTAACACATTAAATTTTTAAAGTCCACCATTTCTTATGAATTTAAACTAAATTCTTGCGCAATTTTGAGTTTTTCTAAAACATTTTATGTAAAACACACTTTTTTCGTTGTTCTTCCTCTTTTAAGATGCTATAATAAATCTGTTATAAATATTTTGATACAAAAGAGAGGAGTACATGATTAATATGAAGTGCCCAATATGTGGAAAAGACCTGGATTTGCAGAATAAGCAGATTGGCACCAGCGAAAACGGGGATCCAATCTTTAATGAATATGCAATCTGCCATAGCTGTAAAAAGCAATGGAACCTTGATAAACAACGTGCAAAGAAGATCGCTGCCAAGAAAGCCGCAGAAGAGAAAGCAAAAGCTGAGGCTGAGGCTCGTGCCGCTGAAGAGAAGGCAAAAGCTGAGGCTGAAGCCCGCGCTGCTGAAGAGAAAGCGAAAGCTGAAGCTGCCGCTCGTGCTGCTGAAGAAAAAGCGAAAGCCGAAGCTGCTGCCCGTGCCGCTGAAGAAAAAGCGAAAGCTGAGGCTGCCGCCCGTGCCGCTGAAGAGAAACGAGCTGCCCGCAGAGAAGCAAAAGCCCGCGCCCGCAAAGAAGCGATTGCCCGCCTTGCTGCTGACAAAGGGATTTCAGAAGAGGAAGCTGAGCGTATCCTTAAGGAGAGAGCCAGAGCACGCAAAGCCGCTGCACAGAAAGCTGCCACTGCTCCCACTGATGCTACTGATGATTCCGAAGAGCAGAAATATGGGAATATTCCAGCGGAAGAGATCCGTGATAAGCGTGAAAAAGCAGTTCGCAAGGGATACGAAGATATGCTTGCAACTGATCCTGACAGTAAAGCTGCCAAGAAGAAAAAGAAAGAGGAAGCCGAAACTGCGAAAGCAAAAGAAGATGTAAAATCCAGAAAAATGGATGACTATGATGATGAGAAATCCTCTGATGATGAAGATGATGATGAATATGAATATGTAGACGAATATCCACGTTTCAGACCTGGGCGCATTATCCTTGGAATCATTTCCCTGCTTGCATTTGGTTTCTGTATTTATAAAGGTTTCGTAACAGGACTCAGCACATCAGGAGCTGACGTAACTTCTGCTCCAGGCATGAATTATGTCATTGTTGCTCTTTGTATGCTTGTCACTGCACTGTTATACTTCATCATGAATAACCGTGATACACTTTTTGCATTCCTTATCCCGATGATTGTCTATATCGGTAGTGCTGTTTTTGCTTTCCTGAAACATGGAGATGAATTCGAGCTTCTGATTTTAGCCGGTGTAAGTGGTGTACTTGCTGTTATTTCACTGATTCTCGCAATTGCTTCCCGCGGTGGAGATGATTACGATGATGAAGATGATTACGACGATCCATTTGAAGAAGAACACGATAATTAAAATCGCGTTGTAAATCTTTTTGGTTTCTAAGAACAATTTATATAAGATAATTACAAGGGAGTATCATTTTGCGATACTTCCCTTTTTTGTCCTGATATGCATTTTTTATATCATATATCTAAAATATTTTTAGGTGTCAAATTTTTTTTTAGAATAGTTGTTGCTTTTTGTTGAATATGTGATAAAATGTAACCATAGGTATCTTTATATAATTAAAAATACACAACAAACACATACTCCTCAAAGATTTTTCTTTGGGGATTTTGTCACAAAGAAAGGAGTAACTGACATGGCATCATTTATAGTAAATGGTCAGGAAGTCTCACCCTCAAAGAATCAGAAACTGTTACGGTTCCTGCGTGATGAACTGCACATTACCTCTGCAAAGGATGGTTGCAGCGAAGGCGCTTGTGGAGCCTGTACTGTTATCATTGATGGACAGACTTGCAAATCCTGCGTACCTGACACAGATTCATTGGCCGGAAAGAATGTCATCACAGTCGAGGGGCTTTCTGATTGGGAACAGAAAGTTTACACTTATGCTTACGGGAAGGCAGGCGCTGTACAGTGCGGATTCTGTATTCCTGGTATGGTTATGTGCACAAAAGCACTTTTGGATGTAAATCCGGAACCAACCGATGATGAGATTCGCTATGCGCTGCGCAACAACTATTGCCGCTGTACAGGATATGTCAAGATCATGGACGCGGTACGTCTGGCAGCTAAGATTCTGAAAGAAGGAGTTTTACCAGATGACGGAGATCCTAGCTGGACTCTTGGTTCCCGTGTTTCTCGTATAGATGTTGAAGAAAAAGTGCTTGGAACAGGTAAATATCCAGATGACTATTATCCGGAAGGAATGCTCTATGGCGCTGCTCTTCGTAGTAAATATCCACGAGCTCGCGTACTTTCTATTGATACCTCTGCTGCCGAGGCTCTGCCTGGTGTAGAAGCGGTTGTAACAGCCGATGATATTCCTGGGGAGAATAAGATCGGACACTTAAAACATGATCAGTATTCACTGATTCCGGTTGGTGGACTGACTCATTATCTCGGAGATGCAATTGCCCTTGTAGCTGCAACTGACATGGCAACTGTAGAAAAAGCAAAGAAACTTATTAAAGTTGAATATGAAGTACTTCCTCATGTGCATACAGTGGAAGAAGCTGCCGCTCCGGATGCACCTCTTGTTTATGATGAAGAAGAGACTAACGTATGTGCTTATAAGCACATCAGCCGCGGAAATGCGGAAGAAGCAATCAAGAATTCCAAGTACGTGATCTCACATCACTTTGAGACACCTTGGACTGAGCATGCTTTCCTTGAACCGGAATGTGCTGTTTCTTTCTATGATGAAGACGGTGACATTTTCGTATATTCAACAGACCAGTCCGCTCACCAGACACTACACGAAGTTACGCTTATGCTTGGAACAGATAAAGTAAAGGTTCAGAACGCATTAGTCGGCGGTGGTTTCGGTGGTAAAGAGGACATGACTGTTCAGCATTTAAGTGCATTGCTTACTTACGTAACAAAGAAACCGATCAAGATGAAATTATCCAGAGCGGAATCCTTGCTTGTTCATCCGAAACGTCACCCATTCTACATGGATATGACAATGGGATGCGATGAGAACGGAGTGATCCAGGGTGTAAAAGCGATTGTTAAATCTGACACAGGTGCATTCGCTTCTCTTGGTGGCCCGGTTCTTGAACGTGCATGTACACATGCAGCAGGACCTTATCATTATGAAAACTTTGAAATTGAAGGAACTGCTTACTATACAAATAACCCACCTGCCGGAGCATTCCGCGGATTTGGTGTTACACAGACTTGTTTCGCAACAGAGACACTTCTGAACATGATGGCTGACAAGGTAGGCATTACGCCTTGGGAGATTCATTACCGCAATGCGATCCGCCCAGGCGAAGTACTTCCGAACGGACAGATTGTAGATAACTCTACAGGTCTTGTAGAGACACTGGAGGCTGTCAAAGAAGAGTATGATGCTGCACTTGCGGCCGGTAAGGCTGTTGGCCTTGGTTGTGCTATGAAGAATGCCGGTGTTGGTGTTGGTATCCCGGATACAGGACGTGTAAAATTAATTGTTGAAGAAGATGAAAAACTTCACATCTTCACTGGTGCTTCCTGTATCGGTCAGGGACTTGGTACTGTACTTGTACAGATGATCGTTACAAATACAGATCTTTCCCATGATGATATCGTCTATGAGCGAAGCAACACATGGATTTCACCTGATTCCGGTACAACTTCCGGTTCTCGTCAGACACTTGTAACTGGTGAAGCGTGCCGCAGAGCATGTGAAAAATTCATGGAAGCGAAAAACAGCGGTAAGTCCATGAAAGATATGATTGGAGAAACTTTCTACGGAGAGTATCTCGCTAAGACTCATCCACTTGGTGCAGATGTGCCTAATCCGATATCTCACGTTGCTTATGGATATGCAACTCAGGTCTGCATCCTTGATCCTAAGACAGGTAAGATTGAGAAAATGATTGCCGCACATGATGTTGGTAAAGCTGTCAACCCTCTCTCCTGCGAAGGTCAGATTGAAGGCGGTGTTGTAATGTCAATGGGATATGCACTCAGAGAGCAGTATCCAATCGATGAAAACTGTAAACCAATTGACAAATATGGTTCCTTAGGACTTTTCCGTTCTCACGAAGTTCCTGAGATTGAAGCAATCGTTATTGATAAACCTGGTCTGGATGTTGCCTGTGGAGCAATCGGTATCGGAGAGATCACATCCATCCCTACTGCTCCTGCAATCGCGGATGCATATTGCAGATTTGACGGAGAAAGACGCTACAGCCTTCCTCTTTCTAACACACCATACGAAAGGAAGAAATAATCATGGCAATTAAAAAGAGATTTCCTTACCGGGCAGCTCTGGTTGCCTGTAACGGTGGCTGCCGCGCAGCCGGCTCTGAAGACGGTGGATGCAAAGATGGCTGCATCGGATGTGGAGCCTGTATAGAAAAATGTAAATTTGGCGCAATTTCCATGAATGAATATGGCGTTGCCGAAGTAGACGAAGAAAAATGTATTGCCTGTGGACAGTGTGCAAAAGTCTGTCCACAGAACCTGATCAAAATTCACGAATGTGCAAACTACATTGTAGTAAAATGCTCTAACAAAGAAAAAGGAGCTGTTGCACGTAAACAGTGTGAAGTCAGTTGTATTGGATGCGGTATTTGTGAAAAAACATGTACTGCAGGTGCAATTCATGTAGAAGATAATTGCGCACTAATCCAGGAAGACATCTGCTTAAGCTGTGGAATGTGCTCTGTAAAATGTCCAAGACATGTAATCCATGATCTCCGCGGAGTATTTACAGCAGTAAGATAATACAAAAGCTATCGACTACGATAACAACACAGGTATGTGTTAAGTTATTGTAATCGATAGCTTTTTTATCTACTCATCTTCATCCAGAAACTCGATATCATCATCGTCATCGAGATAATCTAAATCATCCAGATCTTCCAAATCATCTAAGTCATCCAGATTTTCCAGATCATTCAAGTCATCTAAGTCATCCGGATCTTCATCAAAATCATAATCCTCTGTCGCATCTGCCTCATCAGCAGTTACTTCAATTTCGACGTCTTCCTCCCAATCTTCCTCGTCTACATCAAACTTCTCTTCTTTAAAGTTCTCCACTTCATCCTCTTCCAGATCATCTTCAAGATCATCAAATTCATCCATGCTGACAACTGTTGTGCCCTTGTCTTCTTTCCGGACATTTTCCGGAAGACTCTCGATAATCTCATCCAGCTCATCAAAATCATCCAGATTCTCAACCAGTGCCCTTGCCTTCTCGACTTCATTTTCTGTAGAATGTTCTTCACGGATCTCTGCAGCTTTAAGTAAATTCTTTTTCTTACGTTTTCCGGATTCCAAAAGAAGCTGGATCCAGATACTAAGTACACCAATTGCAACACAAAGTGCCACATGAATCATTCCGTTTTTATATGGCTGCAGATAAAAGATACTGCTGCCCGCTGCCATTGCTCCAAATACAGAAGAAGAAGCAATCAGCATAAAGTTATGAAACTTAATAGAAAGCAATGCACACACAAGACCAATACCCGCACAGATTCCATACATAATAAAATCCTGTGGTTTCATCAAATGTACACTGACAACAAAAACGAGTACCGCTACAGTCACAAATCCACCAATCTGCTTCTTCCATGCACCAAGCACCGCCAATACAAGTCCCACACCTGCTCCCGCCGCCAATGAGATCATCTGATCTAGACCTGCAATCACTCCGACCGCAATTCCAGCTGCACATCCTGCCGACAATCCTGCGATCACAGACCAAAAACGTACTAACTTCAGCCCCGTCAGACATAACAGTACTGCTCCGACCGTTATAACGATCAGAGAAACAAATTCCATCTGACTCAAATGATGACTGCTTTCATTAAGTCCAGCCAGAACAACATCCAGGTCAAAATTCAGAATTGTATCAATCATATCATTTACATTCATTATTTACACCTTCGTCCCTTACTATTTATTACTCACTACTGCTCATTTTAGCAATTTTTTTTACTGATTACAAGTGTTCATTTCACCTTTCCATTGACTTCTTATTCTTCTCCACTTAAAATAGAAGAGAAATGCTATTGCTGACCGCATAATACTATGAACAGCAATGAAATGCTAACATAAAGGAGTTTATTATGGAACAGTTAAGAATACCTGCTGGCTATCATTCCCCTCTTACAATTCGTGAGACAGAAGTAGCCATCAAAGAAGTGAAAGACCACTTCGAGCGTGCTCTAGCAAAGAATCTCCACCTGACACGAGTGTCAGCACCACTGTTTGTCCGTCCAGAATCTGGTCTGAATGATAACTTAAACGGTGTTGAACGTCCGGTTTCCTTTGACATCAAAGAACAGGATGGTTCTGTTGCAGAGATCGTTCATTCTCTTGCAAAATGGAAGAGATATGCATTGAAGAATTATAATTTCCATTCCGGCGAAGGACTTTACACAGATATGAGTGCGATACGTCGTGATGAAGATACAGACAACATCCACTCTCTGTATGTTGACCAGTGGGACTGGGAAAAAGTAATTTCTAAGGAAGAACGTAACACAGAGACACTTCAGTATACTGTCCGCAAAGTCTACCGGGCTCTGAAAGATACAGAAGAATACATTTCCAGACGTTACAACTATATTGATCCTCTTCTTCCTGATGATATCTTTTTCATCACTACACAGGAGCTGGAAGACCTTTATCCGGATCTTACTACCAAAGAACGTGAAAAAGCGATTGCGAAGGAAAAAGGCGCAGTGTTTATCTCCAAGATTGGTGGCGTACTTGCTTCCGGCGAAAGACATGACGGCCGTGCACCGGACTATGATGACTGGGAGCTGAACGGTGACATTATCGTTTACTATCCGGTTCTTGACATCGGTCTTGAACTCTCTTCTATGGGAATCCGTGTTGACGAAGACTCGTTAAAGGCACAGCTCAAAGAAGCCGGATGTGAAGATCGTGCAGAACTTCCATTCCAGAAGGCACTGCTCAACGGCGAGCTTCCATATACAGTCGGCGGCGGTATTGGACAGTCCCGTATCTGTATGTATTACTTAAGAAAGGCTCATATCGGTGAAGTACAGTCTTCCCTCTGGCCTGAAAATGTAGTTGAAGCTGCTGCTGATGCCGGCATCCACCTTCTCTAAACACAAGACAGACCAGCCAATTATATGATAAAAAGCAGATTCGAATTCTACCGGAGCATCTCTCCTTTGAATTCGAATCTGCTTTTTCATTCTCCTCTTATTCTACAATCAGCAACTGTTCTTTCTCTTCCTCAGACACCCTGTTCCAAAAAACATTAAAATCATCAAATTCCGGCAAATAGATATCTGCCGTATTCCAGATCTGCGCCAGATTCTTGTCATTTGCCTTATCATAAACTGCTACTGTCTTAAATCCCGCATGCTTTGCCGTTCTCAAAGCCTGGTAAGTATCTTCAAACACCCAGGTCTGTTCCGGCTCCGTATCCAGCTGCAAAAGTGCTGCAAAATAAATATCTGGCTGATCCTTACCGCTTCCGATCTCAGATGCTGTAAAAACTCCTTGAAAATAAGGTAATACCTTCAATCTGCTCAGAGCTGCTTCTGCATTCTTCCGGTCACCGGTTGTTGCGATCACCATAGGAATCTTCCGCTCTCTGAATTCCTCCAAATACTGACGAACCCCTTCTTTCAATGGAACTCGTTTTGCATAATAATCTTCCACTTCCTTATTCAGTCCCTGTACAACCTCTTCCACTGTCTTCTCCAGGTTATAATGTGAGATCAGATAATCTGCCGCCTCCTCCAGGCTCATCTCAAATAACGTCTCCCCAAGGTTCTTCTCGGCCTCAATTCCCAAATGATCCAGATACAATTCTCCAAGATTCTCCCAGACAGGCATGGAATTGAGAAGGACACCATCTACGTCAAATATTACACCTTTTATCATGTCATTCCTCTTTTCTGCTATGCACTACATTATAATCTCCCTGGAAACGCATGTCAACCGTTACTGTTCACACGATGTGCGACCAGCAACGCATCTCGCCATTTTAAATCGCCTTTGGCGATGGGGCGAGATGCATTCAAGTCAAAACACGCATCCTCCGTGTCAATCAGCGGAATGATTGACACGGGAGTAAACAGTAACTGTCAACCATCAGAAAAAGACCTTCTGCCGGCAGATCAACCACTTGCAAAAGGTCTTTATAAAATGCTGTTATTTATTTTGTCTCAAGGATCTTATCAACACTTGCCAGTTTTACACTCAATACAAATACTTCAGCGGCAACTGCAAGTTCTTCCGGTGTTGGATAAGACGGTGCGATACGGATATTGCTGTCATGTGGATCTTTTCCATAAGGGAATGTTGCTCCCGCTCCTGTCATAACAACGCCAGCTTCTTTCGCCTTCGCAACAATCGCTTTCGCACATCCATCCAGCGCATCAAAGGAGATGAAATATCCTCCGCGTGGCGCGATCCATGATCCAATCTCAAGTCCGCCAAGTTCTCTTTCAAGAACTTCAAGAACAGTCTCAAACTTCGGACGCAGGATATCTGCATGTTTCTTCATATGTTCTACAATTCCGTGAATATCTCCGAAGAATCTTACATGACGCAGCTGATTTACCTTATCATGTCCGATTGTCTGCACACGCATTGTGCTTCTGATATCCTCCAGGTTCGCATCAGATGCTGCCATTGCTGCAATTCCTGATCCCGGGAAACTGATCTTAGATGTAGAAGAAAACTTGTAAACCATATCCGGGTTACCTGCCTTCTTACACTCCATCAGAATCTCAATCAGATAATCCTGTTTATCTTCATATAAATGATGTACGCAGTAAGCATTATCCCAGAAGATACGGAAATCTTCTGCTGCCGGCTTCAGGTTCGCAAAACGGAACACTGTCTCATCAGAATATGTGATTCCCTGCGGGTTAGAGTACTTCGGTACACACCAGATTCCTTTGATTGCCGGATCACTGCTTACAAGTTTCTCAACCATATCCATATCCGGTCCTGTTGATGTCATCGGTACATTGATCATCTCAATTCCGAAATGCTCTGTAATCGCGAAATGTCTGTCATATCCCGGAACCGGACATAAGAATTTTACCTTATCAAGCTTACACCATGGAGTACTTCCCATGATACCATGTGTCATTGCACGTGCTACCGTATCATACATCACATTCAGACTTGAGTTTCCGAAAATGATCACGTTATCTTTCGGAACTTCCATCATATCTGCAAGAAGCTGTTTTGCTTCATCAATTCCATCAAGTCCGCCATAGTTACGGCAGTCAACACCATCTTCACAAGTCAGATCAACACCACTTGTCAGTGTATCCATCATCCCCATTGACAGATTCAGCTGGTCTGCTGACGGTTTTCCTCTGGACATATCCAGTTTCAGACCTTTTGCCTTCACTTCTTCAAACTGCGCCTCCAGGCCACTCTTTAATTCCAATAACTCTTCTTTGCTCAAATCTTTATATGCAGTCATTGCAGGAATCCTCCACTTTCTTTATTTTTTCACTTTTGTTATTGTATATAATTTTTGACGTTTCGTCAATGGCTTCTTGCATTCTTTTTTATTTTTTTGTTTTTTTCAGCTTTATTTTCACATGTTTTGCATTTCAAAAATGTTTTTCATTCATTTTCCACTATATTCCGTGTTATCACTCTATCCCATCAGGTTTTATCTATGCATTATTGATTTTTTCTCCCCTCCTGTGATATCCTTAGAAAGTAGATTCCAGTCAGCATTCCACTTGACTGTGAATAAAAATCTTATGATTCTATGGAGGTACTAAAATGAATTTTACATTTGCACACAATAACCTGAATGTATATGATCTTGAAAAATCACTGGATTTTTACCAGAAAGCTCTGAATTTAAAAGTAGAACGTGAAAAACTTGCCGATGACGAAAGTTTTAAGCTTGTATATCTCACAGACGGTGTGACTCCGCATCTTTTAGAGCTCACCTGGCTACGTGATATGGATCGACCATATGAACTGGGAGATAATGAGATCCATCTTGCATTTGCCGTCGATGATTTCGATGCTGCTTACAAAAAACATAAAGAGATGGGATGTATCTGCTTCGAAAATCCATCTATGGGAATTTATTTTATTGAAGATCCTGACGGATACTGGCTGGAAATTGTACCGGGCAAATAAGAAAAGTTTAAAAAAAGGAATCAGCATCACTGATTCCTTTTTTGGTTCTAATATCTTACATAATATGTAACACGTACAGAACTTACCTTAACCGGTACTCCTGTCTGCTGTGCTTCAATCATCTGTCCTCCGCCAATATAAATCGCTACATGCCCCGATGTCCAACAGATATCTCCCGGCTGAGGATTGCTTACAATTGTTCCTTTTGCAAGAATATCTCCACTTGTTCTTGGAATTGAAATTCCAGCCTGTCTGTAACAATACTGTACAAGTCCTGAACAGTCAAGTCCAACTCCCGGTGTAGTTCCGCCCCATACATATGGAACTCCGATCTGTGAATAAGCTGCATTTACAATAATGCTTCCCTTATCAGCACTATAACTTGGGCTTGATGAGGAAGAACTTGAGCTTGAACTGTTGGAAGAACTACTGCTTGAGCTTCCTGAACTTGAGCTGCTGGAGTTCGAACTACTGGAGTTTGAACTACTGGAAGAACTATTGCTTGAGTTATTTCTATTAGATGAACTACTGCTTGAGTTATTCTTCTTAGCTGCTTCCTCAGCTGCTTTCTTCGCTGCTGCTTCTTCTGCTGCTTTCTTCGCTGCTTCTTCCGCTGCTTTCTTCGCCGCTTCTTCCGCTGCTTTCTTTACAGCTTCATCAATCTTAACATCGAGATTTGCGATTTCACTACTCTTCTCTGTGATTGTTGTATTCAGTTCATCCTTCTGCGCATCATACTCTGTCTGTGTCTCCTGCAGATCAGCCATCTTTGTCTCAAGCGTTGTCTTAAGATCTTCTACTTTCTGAACTGTCGCAACATACTCTTCGAGCTTATCTCTGTCATAAGAATGTACCTGCTGGGAATATTCTGCCTGCGTCAGTACACTGGAAATATCTCCGGATGTCAGTACCTTCTCTACTGTAGCAGTTCCTGTTCCTTCTTCATACATATACTTAATACGAAGCTTCATAGCTGCATACTGCTGTTCCTGTTCCTCCTGCGCTGTCTTCAGATCTTCCTCCGTCTGAGAGATTTCCTCACCTGTTTCGATCAGATCATTCTCAAGATCAGAGATCTTGGTCATAAGTGAATTCAGCTGTGTCTGAAGATCGCTTACCTGATTCTGTGTCTCCTGCTTCTTCTGCTTCAGATCACTGACTTCGTCGGCAAGTACCGGTGTAACAGTCATTGTACATGCAAGTGTTACTGCAAGAATCATGCTGCTTACTTTTTTTAACTTCATCTTTCCACCTATCCTTATTTTTATCTAGTCCCCCATGTGATGCATTATAATTTTCGTATCATACTCGTTGTAAATAGTTACATTATAATTCCACATACTCATATGTTATAATACAACATCTATTGTGTTTTTTCAACATATTTCTCGTAACAAGAGGGTATTATATTTACATTCTACGCTCAACATTATAGCGTATTTATGTAATATTTTCAATAGTTTTCCTTACTTTTTTCATTTTTTCGTAACATTTTTGTAACAAAAAATCTGGAAAGTTCTCTTTATTCTTAGATAAACTTTCCAGATTCCTGTTTCACTGTATGATCTTTTATTTTCTACTGAATATATAAGTTTGTATATCCCATCAGGCTTTCATCTACTTCTCTTGCCACTTCACGACCTTCACGGATAGCCCATACAACAAGAGACTGTCCTCTGTGCATATCCCCGGCTGTGAATACATCCTTCACATTTGTAGAATATTTTCCTGCCTCTGTCTTTACATTTGTGCGTTCATTCACTTCTACACCAAATGCTTTTGTTACATAATCCTGACTTCCAAGGAATCCAGCTGCGATCAGAACAAGATCTGCATCTACGGTATACTCGCTTCCTTCTACCGGAACCATCATTTTCCGTCCGTTCTTCTCATCTGTCTTACTCTCAAGCTTAATAAGAACTGCCTTACAGAGATTCCCTTTCTTGTCTTTTACGAATTCTTTCACTGTCGTTGTGTAAACGCGAGGATCAGAACCAAACACAGCGATTGCTTCCTGCTGACCATAATCCGTCTTGCAGACTCTTGGCCACTCCGGCCATGGGTTCAGCGGTGTCCTCTCGTCCGGTGCTTTCGGCATCATCTCCAGCTGGAGAACGCTCTTTGCTCCATGACGGATAGATGTTCCGACACAGTCATTTCCTGTATCTCCGCCTCCGATTACAATTACATTTTTTCCTTTTGCAGAAATGTAGCTTCCTGTTTTAAGCTTCATGTCATTTGCCCATAGTGCTTTCGTTGTTGATTTCAGGAAATCTACTGCAAAATAAATTCCCTGTGCATCTCTTCCCGGTGCTTTGATATCTCTTGGATTTGATGCTCCACATGCAAGGATCACGCGGTCATATTCTTTCAGGATATCTGCCGCCTTCACGTCTTTTCCGACATTACATCCAGTCTGGAAGATAATTCCCTCTTCTTCCATAATCGCAATCTTACGGTCGATAATCTGTTTCTCCAGCTTCATATTCGGAATTCCGTAGCGGAGCAATCCACCCGGTTTGTCCTCACGTTCAAAAACAGTTACCTGATGACCTCTTCTGTTCAGAAGATCTGCTGCCGCAAGTCCGGACGGACCGGAACCGATCACCGCGACTTTCTTTCCTGTACGCACTTTCGGTGGATTTGCCTTTGCATATCCCATCTCATATGCATTTTCAATAATTGCATATTCATTACTTTTTGATGCAACTGCTTCCTGATTCAGTCCACAGGTACATGCATTTTCACACAGTGCCGGACATACACGGGAAGTAAATTCCGGAAAATTGTTTGTCTTTTTCAGACGTAAATAAGCTTCCTTCCAATTTCCATTGTAGATCAAGTCATTCCACTCTGGCACAAGGTTGTGCAGTGGACATCCACTGGCCATTCCTGCAAGCGGCTTTCCAGACTGACAGAACGGAACTCCGCACGCCATACAGCGTGCGCCCTGAAGCTCCTGTTCTTCTTTGCTAAGAGGCGTATGGAACTCATTGAAATGTTTGATGCGTTCCAATGGGCTCTCTGCCGGTTTATCCTGTCTTTCATAATCCATAAATCCTGTCGGTTTTCCCATCTCTATGCCTCCTATCTTCCGTTCTTGATCATATTAAATGCTTCGATTTTTGCTTTTTCTCTACTAAGTCCTTTTTCTTCCATCTGGATGATCGTGGACATCATTCTCTCATAGTCTTCCGGAATGATCTTCTTGAATTTTGGCAGATATTCTTTGAAATTATCAAGAATCTTCTTACCTACCTCAGAGTTTGTATAAGCAACATGCTCCTGGATCATTCCTTTTAATTCCTGTACATCATACTTATCTGTGACACGTTCAATGTTGACCATTGCTTTATTTACTTTACGATACAGGCTGTTATCGAGATCGATCACATAGGCAATACCGCCGCTCATTCCGGCTGCAAAGTTCTTTCCAACCTGTCCAAGTACAACAACACATCCACCTGTCATATATTCACATCCGTGATCTCCGACACCTTCTACAACTGCACGTGCACCAGAGTTTCTTACCGCAAAACGTTCTCCGGCAACACCTCCTACAAATGCTTTACCACTTGTAGCTCCGTAAAGAGCAACATTTCCGATGATAATGTTCTCATCTGATTTAAATTTCACACCTTTCGGCTGACAAACAACCAGTTTTCCACCGGAAAGTCCTTTTCCAAAATAGTCATTACTGTCTCCTGTCAATTCCAGTGTCAGTCCTCTTGGGATAAATGCTCCAAAACTCTGACCGCCGGCACCTTTACACTGGATCACATAGCTGTCTTCTTCCAGTCCTTCCGGATATCTTCTTGTGATCTCAGATCCGAAAATTGTTCCGAAAGTACGGTCTGTATTTGTAACATCTACTTCAAGTCCTCTCTTTTCTCCTCTTTCAAGGGCTGGGAGAAGCTGTTTCAATAGTACTTTTTCATCCAACGTCTTGTTAAGTTCAAAATCATAGACTTTCTTTGGATTAAAGATAACACCTTTCTTCTCTTTCGCATATGGATTGTACAGAATCTGTGACAGATCCAGTGTTGCGGCACGCTCTGATGTCGGAACGTCTTTTACTTTCAGAAGATCTGTACGTCCTACCAGTTCATCCACTGTGCGGACACCAAGTTTTGCCATATATTCTCTTAATTCTTCTGCAATAAAACGCATAAAGTTAACAACATATTCCGGTTTTCCACTGAAACGTTTTCTAAGCTCCGGATTCTGAGTTGCAACACCAACCGGACAAGTATCCAGGTTGCAGACGCGCATCATAACACATCCCATTGTTACAAGCGGAGCTGTTGCAAATCCAAACTCTTCTGCTCCAAGGATTGCTGCAATCGCAACATCACGACCACTCATGAGCTTACCGTCTGTCTCAATACGGACACGCTCACGCAGACCATTCTGAATCAATGTCTGATGAGTTTCTGCAAGTCCAAGCTCCCACGGAAGTCCTGCATTCTGAATCGAGCTTCTCGGTGCAGCTCCTGTTCCTCCGTCATATCCTGAGATCAGGATAACTCCGGCTCCTGCCTTTGCAACACCGGCAGCGACTGTTCCTACACCTGCTTCTGATACCAGTTTCACAGAAATTCTTGCATTTTTATTTGCATTTTTACAGTCATAGATCAGCTGTGCAAGATCCTCAATCGAATAGATGTCATGATGTGGCGGTGGTGAGATCAGGCTCACACCAGGTGTTGAATGACGAGTCTTCGCAATCCATGGATATACCTTTCCACCCGGAAGATGTCCTCCTTCTCCTGGTTTTGCTCCCTGTGCCATCTTGATCTGGATTTCCTGTGCACTGACCAGATACCTGGATGTAACTCCGAATCGACCGGAAGCAACCTGCTTGATTGCAGAGCATCTGTTTGTGTCAAGACGTTCAATATCCTCTCCTCCTTCACCGGAGTTTGATTTACCATGAAGCATATTCATAGCGATCGCCATTGTCTCATGTGCTTCTTTTGAAATAGATCCATAGGACATCGCACCTGTCTTGAATCTTGTTACAATTGAATCTACGCTTTCTACTTCATCAAGCGGTACACTCTTCTTCGGGAAATTGAAATCAAGCTGACCTCTCAGATTGATCTTCTTGCCTTCCTCATCAACCATCTCTGTATACTGCTTGAACATCTCATAATCGCCACGTCTTGTAGACTGCTGAAGCATATGGATTGTCTGTGGATTATAGAGATGTTCTTCTCCGCCACTTTTATATTTATGTTTTCCAACACTGTCCAGTGTCATATCAACCTGCAGTCCAAGCGGATCAAATGCTTCTGTATGAAATGCTGTGTAATCTTCTGCAATTTCTTCAATACCGATACCACCAACACGGCTGACTGTATCTGTAAAATAGCGGTTAATAAAATCTGTCTTGAGACCGATTGCTTCAAAAATCTTTGCTCCCTGATAGGACTGGATTGTTGAAATTCCCATCTTGGATGCAATCTTAATAATTCCATGAATTACCGCTGAATTATAATCATCTACTGCTGCATAATAATCTTTGTGAAGCAGATTTGCCTCGATCAGATGACGGATTGACTCATGTGCAAGATATGGATTGATTGCACATGCTCCATATCCAAGCAGTGTTGCAAAATGATGAACCTCTCTAGGCTCTCCACTTTCCAGAATCATCGCGACTGAGGTTCTCTTCTTTGTACGTACCAGATGCTGCTGCAGTCCAGATACTGCCAGAAGTGACGGGATTGCAACGTGATATTCATCTACCTCACGGTCTGTCAGAATCAAAATATTAGCGCCCTCGCGGATCACACGGTCAACTTCAATGAAGAGATACTCTATCGCCTTCTCAAGACTTGTGTTTTTATAATAAGTGATTGGAATCTCTGCAACTTTGAATCCATCCACTTTCATATTTTTAATTTTCAGAAGATCTGTATTTGTCAGGATCGGGTTATTGACTCTGAGCATCTTACAGTTCTCTTCCTTCTGCTCCAGAAGATTACCGTCTGTTCCGACATAAATAGTTGTAGAAGTCACGACTTCCTCACGGATTGCATCGATCGGCGGATTTGTAACCTGTGCAAACAGCTGTTTAAAATATCCGAACAGTGGCTGACGTTTCTGCGAAAGCACGGAAATCGGTGCATCCATTCCCATCGCTGCGGTTCCTTCGGCACCGTTCTTTGCCATTGTCAGAATAGAAGTTTTCACGTCTTCATAAGAATAACCAAACGCTTTCTGAAGCTGTGTACACTCTTCAGCTGTATATTTTGGCACATCCTTATTCGGGATTTTCAAATCCTTCAACTGAATCAGATTACTGTCCAGCCATTCTCCATATGGGAACTGATTTGCATATTTTTCTTTTAATTCCTCATCATCGATCACGCGTCCTGCAACCGTATCAACCAAAAGCATCTTACCCGGGTGAAGTCTTTCTTTCATCACAATCTTGGATGGATCGATATCCAGAACTCCAACCTCTGAAGAAAGAATCAGATTATCATCATCTGTAATGTAATATCTGGAAGGGCGAAGTCCGTTACGGTCAAGCACAGCTCCCATAACATCTCCATCTGAGAACAGGATAGACGCCGGACCATCCCATGGCTCCATCATTGTTGCATAATACTGATAGAAATCTTTCTTGTTTTGGGACATCTCTTTATTGTTGATCCATGGTTCTGGAATACAGATCATAACTGCAAGCGGAAGATCCATTCCACTCATCACCATGAATTCTAATGCATTATCAAGCATCGCGGAATCAGATCCGGAAGTATTGATCGCAGGAAGCACCTTGTGGAGTTCACCTTTCAGACATCCTGCCTCCATTGTCTCTTCACGGGCACGCATCTTATCTGCATTACCACGGATCGTATTGATTTCTCCGTTGTGGACCATAAAGCGGTTCGGATGCGCTCTCTGCCAGCTTGGTGCAGTATTTGTACTGAATCTGGAATGCACCATTGCAATTGCAGAAATAAATTCTTCGTCCTGCAGATCTTCAAAGAAAAGTCTCAGCTGTCCTACAAGGAACATTCCTTTGTAAACGATTGTTCTACTGGAAAGTGAAACAACATAAGTGTCATCACTGCTCTGTTCGAAAATTCTTCTGACTACATACAGTCGACGATCAAAATCAATTCCTCTCTCGTATTTTGCAGGGCGTTCAATAAATGCCTGCATAATACATGGCATGCAATCTACCGCTGTCTTTCCAAGAATGTCCGGATGAATCGGAACTTCTCTCCAGCCCAAAAGTTTCAGTCCTTCTTTTTTTACAATAACTTCGAAAATCTTTTTCGCCTGATTGCGTTTTAATTCATCCTGCGGAAGAAAGAACATACCTACGCCGTAATCTCTTTCATCTTTCAGCTTAATTCCAAGTGGCTGACAGACTTTCTTGAAAAATCCATGAGGAATCTGTGTCAGAATACCCACGCCATCTCCTGTCTTTCCTTCTGCATCTTTTCCGGCTCTGTGCTCAAGTTGTTCTACAATACTCAAGGCTCCTGCCACTGTACTATGTGTCTTTTTGCCTTTGATATTGACAATTGCACCAATACCACAGTTATCATGTTCAAAACTTTCGCGGTAAAGACCACGATTCTGACTTTCCATTTCTTTCCTCATAGTCGCTATCCTTTCTTCCTGTAATCTAAAGTTTACTTTAAAATCTTCTTTATTCGGCGCATTCAATCATTTCTTTCTCACGTCGTGTAAAACTTTTTCTAGAATATACACCCTTTTACCCAGGCTGTAAATAGGGAAATCCTTGTGAATTGTCTGATTATTTGATTTTTCATTGATTTTATTTGAATAGTCAGATTATTTTGATTTCCTTATAAAAATAATATTAATTATTAAGATTTCTGTTTTTCTTTGATTTTATTTGATAAAATAATAGATTAAAAAGAAAAAGCGCGACAAGGTTTCGCACCTCATCGCGCACAATTTAAGATTGTATTTTTATCAGTACAATTTATTTCATTTGTATTTCTTCATTATTCCTCTGTTTTCTGAGTACTCACCGGATCCCCGCTTCTCTGAATCCACACAAAACAAGCTGCACAGATAAATGTGCTGATAATCACTGCCGCTGCCATTTTAAACGGTTCTCTGGCAAGCCAGTTAAACACTCCGATATCTGTAAAGATCAAAGATCCCAGATTCAAAACAATGTGAAGCATAATCGGAGCTTTCATTGAACCAAATTTCTCATAAACATAGCACAGAAGAATTCCTAAGAGAAAAGTGTAGATCATCTGTACCGTGTTGGTGTGTGTGACTGAGAAAAACAGCGCTGACCAGATTGCCGCATAATAAAATCCTCTGGTCTCCCGGTACCTCTGATAAAGCACTCCGCGGAACATAAATTCCTCTGCAATCGGAATTGCAAATCCAAATACAATAATCTGGACCACAAAATCTGCTGAATACATATTCTGTGCTGTCTGAACATACTCCGGATCGACCAAAACGGCCTGTGCCATAACGGACAGACATGTAGCACCAATACTTCCGATCACTCCCATCACAAGAAGTGACCAGTAATTCTTCAGTGGCTTTTGAACTCCCATCCGCTGTATCCCTGCAATCTGCTCTTTCTTTCGATCGATAACAAACAACGTAACTGTCAGAAACAACGTCGCTGCTGTAGCAATCCCTGCAATCGCAACCTGACCTCCTATGATTTTATCAAACGCAGGACTTAATACTTCATAGTACTTATTCATCATTTCCTGATAATTAAGGACTTCTCCACTTTGTGTCATCCTGGAAGATGCTTCCCCCATAAAAGGAAGAATGATTATAAACTCAATCACAAATTCCATCACCAGCTGGATTCCCCAGAATCCAAGTAGAGGACCGGCAGCTCTCCAGAAGGAGCGTCTCGGATCATTTTTCATAAGACAATTCCTCCGCTATCTTCTGAATCCACTCTCTGATCTTTCTTGCTTCACCTTTTACAGTTCCCTGAACCATCTCCGGCTTTCCGCCTCCCCGTCCTTCGAATGCAGCATTTAACATTTTGGAAAATGCACGAAGATCCTGGGTTCTGCTTCCGATCACATAACGGTATCCCGCTGCATCATTTCCATAAAACACAGCACAAAGAATTCTTTCTTTTTCAAGCACTTCATTCACATACTGACGCATGGCATCCGCACTGATATCCTCTGAAAACATACAGACCGTTTTTTCTTCTTCCGGAACAGACTGCGCCCAGATGTGTACAAGCTGGCGTTCTTTCTCCACCAGTGTCCGTTTCAGAGAATCCAGCTCTTCTTTCAAATGTCCCACTGCCTCTGCTGTCTCATATTCTTTCGCACAGAGCAACGCTGAAATTTTCCTGTTCTGTTCCTGCTTCTTCTCATAATCTGTAAGTGCACGGCTTCCACAGAGCATTGTCACACGAACGCCGCCTTTGTATCGCTGCATATTAACAAGCTTGATCATACCGATCTCTCCTGTGCGTTCAACATGCGGCGCACAGCACGCACAGATATCATATCCCGGAACCGATACGATACGAACCTGTCCCTCAATCTCAATCTTACTGCGGTAATCCAGTTCTTCCAGCTCTTCTTTGGATGGATAGGACACTTCGATTGTCAGATTCTTCCACACTGCACGATTTGCTTCAAGTTCAATCTCCTGCAGTGCTTCTTTTGATATCTCTCCATCAAAATCCATCGTACAATCTTCTGTTCCAAGATGAAATCCGACATTGTTTAAACCGTATCTTGCATGCACGATTCCGGAAACAATATGCTCTCCGGTGTGCTGCTGCATCTTCATAAATCTGGTCTCCCAGTCGATCTCGCCTTCAACAATCTCTCCTGCTTCAAACGGCTGATCTGTAATATGCAGAATTCTTCCATTCTTTTCCCGAACATCAGATACCTTCGCAACCTTCAGTTTTCCTGTATCTGCATACTGTCCGCCGCCTTCCGGAAAGAATGCTGTACGGTCAAGTTCTACCGCATAGCATCCTTCCTTTTTCTCATACGGCTCACATTCCAGAACCATTGCAGTAAATTTTGAAAGATGGCTGTCATTGTAAAACAGTTTTTCTGTTCTTGTACCATCCATCAATCCATTTTCTGTCATAATTCGTATTACATCCTTTCCGGAGCTGTAAATCCAAGAAGGTCAATGCAGGTCTCAAGTACTTTTTTCGCAAGTGTAAGAAGCGCAAGATAACCTTTCTTCTTCTCTTCGTCTTCTTCTGCAAGAATCTTTGTCTCATGATAGAACTTATTAAAGTCGTTCGCAAGATCATAGATATATGCACACAACTTATGAGGAGCTGTCTCTTTATATACATTATCGATCACTTCATTGAATTTCACTACCTGAAGCATCAGAGACTTCTCTGCATCATTCTCAGCCGGTCTGATCGTTCCGTCAAGAACTCCGCCATTCTCAGCATATTTCTTGAGAATAGACTTAATTCTAACGATTGTATAAAGAATATACGGTCCTGTATTTCCCTCAAAGGAAGTAAATCTGTCAACATCAAAGATATAATCCTTAGAAGCCTGGTTAGAAAGATCTCCGTACTTGATCGCTGCAAGTCCAACTTCTTCTGCTGTACGTCTTGCATCTTCTTCCTCTACTGTACGGTTGTCCATGATCTTCTTATACATCTCATCATCAATCTCACGGATCAGATTCTCAAGACGCATAACACCGCCTTCTCTTGTCTTAAACGGCTTACCATCTTTTCCGTTCATTGTACCAAATCCAAGGAATGTAAGTTCTGTCTCCGGTTTTACAATTCCTGTTTTCATCGCACAACGGAATACCTGCACAAAATGCAGTTCCTGACGCTTATCAACAACATAGATCACCTGATCTGGATCATACAGTTTCTCACGTTCTACCAGTGTAGCAAGATCTGTTGTATCATACAGCGCAGCTCCGTCAGATTTCAGAATCATACACGGAGGAATCTCTTTCTTATCTGTCTCTTCTGCAACGTCTACTACAAGCGCACCCTCATCATAATGTGCGAATCCGTTCTCCTTGAGCATCTCAACCATATCCGGAATATATGCCTGGGCATCCGCTTCACCTTTCCAGAGGTCAAAATCTACACTCAGTCGCTCGTAGTTCTTCTTCAAGTCAGTTACAGACACATTCATGATATGTTTCCAGATTGCACGATATCCTTTATATCCATTCTGTAACAGATAAGTTGCATGAAGTGCTTCTTCTCTATAATCGTCGTGCTCTTTTGCATAAGCACTTGCTGTAGGATAAATCTCTTCCAGTTCACTGATCGTAAATGGTGCTTCTTCCGGATATTCTCCTTCAAAACTCTCATCAAAATACGGGAGTTCCGGTTTACGTTTTTTCAGCTCTGTGATGATCAGGCCCATCTGATATCCCCAGTCTCCCAGATGGATATCTCCTGTTACATCATTTCCTTTAAAACGGATAATACGTTTAATGCTCTCTCCGATAATCGCAGAACGAAGATGTCCGACATGCAACGGTTTTGCCACGTTCGGTCCGCCGTAATCAATAATAACTTTTTTCGGATTCTTTTCTTTTTCAACACCAAGATTCTCATCTGCTGCCATCTCATTCAAATACTCTGCAACAACTTCCGGTGCCAGCTTCAGGTTGATAAATCCCGGATTCACCGCTTCTGCTGATGCAAAATACTTGCTATCTGCAAGTTCTTCCACAACTGCATTCGCAATCATGATTGGAGCCTTCTTATATTTCTTCGCACCTGCCATTGCACCATTACACTGATATTCACAGAGATCCGGGCGGTTGGAAAGCGTAACTCTTGCAAGCTCTTCATCATATCCTGCTGCTTTGAACGCTTCTTTCATTTCTATTGTGATCATTTCCAGTAATGTCTTCAAAGTTTCACACTCCTCTTTACTTTTCGTTTGTCTTTTCTGCCTTACGGCAATTTTATTAAAACAAGTCTGCCTCCCAACTTTTCTGGAGACAAACAGCCACTATTTATTCTATCATGTATCCAACAGAACAGCAAGCGTTACTATGAACAGTAACGGCAACGATTCAAATTGATCCGGACTGCCCCCGAAACCGATTGACATAAAAATAACCAATACTTATAATGTAACCACAGCTTTACACATACAGTTTCTACATCCTGTATGATATAACATCAGACAGAAAGGATATCCAACAATGTTAAAATTAGGTTCACACGTTGGCATGAGTGGAAAAGAAATGCTTCTTGGTTCTGCGAAAGAAGCCGTTTCTTACGGTGCCAATACATTTATGTTTTATACCGGAGCCCCACAGAATACCCGCCGAAAAGAAATCAGTGAATTGAATATCGAACCAGCATGGGAATATATGAAAGAACACGGAATTGATGAAATTGTCGTTCATGCACCTTATATCATCAACCTCGGTAATTCAATAAAACCAGAAACGTTCTCTCTTGCCGTAGAATTTCTGGCAAAAGAAATCGACCGCACGATTGCCTGCAGAAGCCACACTCTGATCCTTCATCCAGGTGCTCATGTAGGTGCCGGTGTCGAAATCGGAACTGCACAAATCATCAAAGGACTCAATGAAGTTCTCACTGCTGAGACTGACTGCTGTATTGCCCTTGAAACAATGGCCGGAAAGGGATCAGAAATCGGACGGAATTTTGAAGAACTTGCCCGGATTTATGATGGAGTTGTCCAGAATGATAAATTGAGAGTCTGCTTTGACACTTGTCATACAAGCGACAGCGGATATGATATCATCCATCATTTTGATGATGTTATGGAGTCTTTTGACCGTCTGCTTGGAAAAGATCAGATTGCCGTCTTCCATATCAATGACAGCAAAAATATTCCAGGAGCCGCGAAAGACCGGCATGAAAATATCGGCTTTGGAGAAATCGGTTTTGATGCAATTTCTACAATTGTCCATCACCCGGATTTCGAATCTGTACCGAAGATCCTTGAGACTCCTTATATTCCTTCTGTAACAAAAGCAAAGAAATCTTATGCCCCCTATAAGTATGAGATTGAAATGCTAAGAAACAACCGGTTTGATCCTGAAATGAAAGACCACATCCTTGCAGATTGTGAATAAAAAACTATATGAAAAAATCCTGTTATTCTCAGCCATCTGAATGTGCTGAAATAACAGGACTTTTTTATCCTATATATCTTATAGCGTCTGAGCGGAGTCGAACCGCCGCACATGCCTCCGGAGGGCATCGCTCTATCCACTGAGCT
>ERZ773204.665-NODE-665-length-29082-cov-12.195921_pt1 | contig 29082 bp, 26 predicted proteins | sample MGYA00581007_ERZ773204 | MGnify/ENA primary metagenome ERZ773204 (study PRJEB29015, sample SAMEA2737757) | human gut metagenome | biome: human gut; feature: human-associated habitat; material: faeces | place: China | collected 2012 ... | reverse complement strand
CCTGCCGCAGCCCAGCCGCCTGCACCTGGGCGCACAGAACGCGGAAGGCGTGGACCGGCTGCAGTTCCAGCTGCCCGAAAGCTGGGCCGACTGCGCCATTGCCCTGTACCTGCGCCGCAGCGACGGCACCCAGCTGGCCCCGGTGCCGCTGGACGGCGATGCCTGCGTGACGGTGGACCGCCGCCTCACCGGCTGTACCGGTGGGCAGTGGATGCTGGCCGCCGTGAGCGGCTCCGGCTACACCGCCTACACCCGCCCCGGCCGGTACGACACCTATGCCACCCTGCCCACCGACGGCGGCTCCGAGGACCTGCCGCCCACCCTGTACGAGCAGTTCGTGGCCCGCGTGCTGGAAAGTGCCAGCACAGCCGCCACGGCGGCCCAGAGCGCCTCGGCCAGCGCCGAACGCTGCACTTCCAGTGCCGCACAGGCACAGACTGCTGCCCGGCAGGCCAGCACCAGCAGCACTGCGGCGGCCGGGTGTGCATCCCGGGCCGAGGCTGCTGCCGCCCGCGCCGAAGAGCTGGCCCCGGCAGACGGTCAGGTACTGAGCGTGAACGGCAAAAGCGGTGTAGTGGTCCTGCGTGCGCAGGACGTGGGTGCCCTGCCCCGGCCTGCGCAGCCGGCAGCCGGCTCCCTGCTGCGGGTTCTGAGCGTGAACCCCGACACCGGTGCCCTGCTCACCGACACTACGCCCCCGCCCGACCTGACGCCCTATGTGCGCAGCAGCACCCTGCCGGACGCAAAGACCCCCGGCCCGGTGCGCATCGACCCGCAATACGGCGTGGCTGTGCGGGAGGACGCCACCCTGACCCTTGTGCCTGCCTCCGCCGAGCAGCTGGACAGCATGACCGACGGCTTTGCGCCGCTCACCCCGGCCCTGCTGCCCTACGGCGTAAAAAAAGCACTCACCACCGCCAGCACTGCCGCCGGATGGACCGGTGCGGAAAAGACGGCCGCCCTGCGCACGCTGGGTGCCGACCTGACCGCCTACTATACCCGGCTGGAGGCCGACGCCAAGTTCGGCACGCCGTACACCCTGCCGCCCGCTACGGCGGACCAGCTGGGCGGCGTGAAGGTGGGCGACTATCTGGACGTGGACGAGGACGGCACCCTCAGCGGCAAGACCCTCAATGATAAGATCGCTGCCGCCGTGGCGGTAAAGTCGGAGGCGCGACTGGTGTGGAACACCCATGTGACGTCTCCTAACAAATTCACAACTTGGGATGTTCAGATTCCAGGCAATGTTGATAAGATATGCATTACCAAAGGCAAGTACAACAGCTACGATAATAACACTGAAAAAAGCATTGCACGCGGTGGCACGACAACTTATGACTGTAACATCAATTTTACAATCACATTCCAAACAAACGGCATCCTTCATGTTGTTTCTCCATACAAAACAGTGTTCCCTTTGGAACTCTGGATTGACGGCTACCACTACCCCACCCTTGCCGACCTGCTGACGCAGGTGACCGCCGTGGAGAGCAGTGTCACCGATCTTCAGGTGGCCCTGTGCGAGCTGTACGAAGAAAAGGAGGAAAATTGATGGCGAAAATTTATGCAGCCCTGATCCGCAAGGGTATCAAGACGCTGGACGAGGTGCCCGCCCGTCTGCGCAGCACCGTGGAAGCCCTGCTGGCGGAGGTGGAAGCCGATGCTTGAAGCCTGGTCCCGCACGCGGGATGGCACCCGAAAACTGAGCGCAAACTTCACCGTGGCCGAGTTTGCCTGCAAAGATGGCTCGGACCCTGTGTTCGTGGACAGCAGCCTTGCCGCCCTGCTGCAGAAGATCCGCGACCACTTCGGCCGCCCCGTAGTCATCACCAGCGGCTACCGCACCGCTGCCCACAACAAATCCGTGGGCGGGGCCGCCTACAGCCAGCATCTGTATGGGCGCGCTGCCGACATCCGGGTGCAGGGCATCCCGGTGGAGCAGCTGGCCGCCTATGCAGAGACCTGCCTGCCCGGCACCGGCGGCATCGGCCGGTACCCGCCCCGGGCCGGACGGGCTGTGGGCTGGGTCCATGTGGACACCCGCCCCGCCAAAAGCCGCTGGACAGGTTAAGAAGGAGGTGCATCCAATGGAAAGCATCCTGTCCGCCCTGATCGCCGGTGCCGTGACCCTGATCGGGGTGCTGATCGCCAACAGCCGCAGTCAGGCCGTGACCGACACCAAACTGGAAGAACTGACCCGCGAGGTGCGCGAGCACAACAATTTCGCCCGCCGCGTGCCCATTCTGGAAGAGCAGATGAAGGTGGCCAACCACCGCATCGCCGACCTTGAGAACCACGAACGAATGAAAGAGAGGAACTGATTTATGGAACTGAGCAACAAGATCTCCGCCGCTACCCTGGCCCGCACCGCTGTGCTCCTGCTGGCCCTGACCAATCAGGTGCTGAGCGCAATGGGCAAGCCCGTGCTGCCCATCGAGAGCGCCACCGTGGAGCAGCTGGTCACCGCCGGCATCACCACCGTGGCCGCATTGATCAACTGGTGGAAGAACAACAGCTTCACCGCTGCCGCCGTGGCCGCCGACAGCTACATGGCCCGGCTGAAGCAGAAGCAGTGATCGCCGACTGCCCTATATAAGGTAGAGGGCAAGGCCCCCGGAGACGCAGGTTTCCGGGGGCCTTTTTCGTCTGCAGCAGGGCGGCAGGAGAAATTCCAGCCGGTTCTTTGCCAGAAATTCCGTCCCTCAAAAAGTGGTTTTCCGCAACAATCCGCACACTCTGCACCAGTACCGCAACCGCATCATTTCACATCCGCAACAGTTTCTCTTTTTTCTGCAACAAATTCTTGTGATTTGTGCAAAATATCCAATTCAGACTTTGGAATATTTTCACAAATCATGCGTTTCTACATATTTTTTCTTGACAACCCGCACCAGAAAATGGTATAAAAGAAGTAGGATAGCAAGCCTCAAAATATGTCCATTATATGGGACAGTTATAATGCGTAAAAGACTTGACACCATTTGAAAGGAGCCATCAATCATGACGAACAAAAAGCTGAAACTCGCTGCCATGTCCGTAGCCCTGACCGCCTGTGTTGCTGCACAGCCCATGGCTGCCCATGCTGTGGAAGGCCCCGACTCTGTCGAGGATAACGCTGCCCCGCAGGCCGAACCTGTAGCCGAGAGTTCCACGCCCGCCCCCGTCGCTGAGGAAGGGGAAAAGCAGGAGAAAGTCGGAGAGCAGGAGGAGTTTACCCCCCCCCCCGGGTGAACGAAGAGGCCAAGAGCGAAGAGCAGGCCCCTGCGTTCGGCCCCGGCACCAAGACCGATGACATCACCATTGACTATAAACCTGCTGCGAAGCCGGAAGAGCCCGGCAAATCCGGTGAGGACGGTGAAGCCGACGGCTCTGAGGGCTCCGGCGAGACGGACGAGACTGAGAACCCCGACGGCACCTATGTGAAGGGTGACGTGATCGACAACAGCAAGAAGGACGAAGCCACCGGCAAGGACGGCAAGATCGGCGAGGCCACCAAGGAAGAGACCCCCGACAGCTCTTCCAGCACCACCGTTGTGGACCCCGACGCCGAGGTGAAGAAGGGCGACCCCGTGGTGGGCAAGGACGAGGACGGCAACACCACCATCACCACCCCCACCGAGACCACCGGCACCGAGACTACGACCACCACCGGCACCGGCAAGGCCGATTCCTCCACCACCATCACCGACACCAAGAAGGGCGAAGAGATCAACCTCGACGACGAGCTTGGCAAGGACGTGCGTCCGGACTGGAAAACCGATAAGGATGCCAAGCTGGGCGGTTACACCGTGGACAAGGTCGAGCCCGCCAAGGACGGCAACTCCAAGACCCTGACCCTGAAAAAGACCAGCGAGCCCGAAACGAAGGAAATGTCCGCTGAGGACGTTGCCAAGCTGCTGGATGTCCCCGAGGACGGCGTGGAGAAAAAGACCGACGACGAGGGCAACACCACCTATACCCTGAAAAAGGAAGAGACCTCTACCGACGAGAACGGCAACACCGTCACCCGCGTTACCTACTACGAGATCACCGGCAACTCGGTCAAGACCCGCACCGAGACCACGCTGGTGCTCAAGGTGGAAAAGGGCACTGTTGATGTTGATGATAAGGATCTGACCACCAAGGTCGAACTGCCAAGCATCACTGCCAAGAACACCGACGAGACCAAGACGGATGTCATCGAGATTTCTTCGGAGAAGCTGGGCGAAATGCTCAAGGACGAGTACTATAACAACGATACCGGCGAGTATGTCTATACGGAAACCGATGCAAACGGCAAGGAATATACCTATAAAGTCAAGAAAACGGAAGACACCAAGCAGCTCACCAACAAGCAGTTGGCCGACCGTCTGGGCGAGGGCTTCACCGGCGATGACAACGGCGTTTACTACAAGGGCGAAAAGCTGAACCTTGACCAGATGGAAGCCGTCCGCAAGACTTTGAGTTACACCGTGGAGGTCACTGAGGTCACCAAGACCCCCGGCCAGGTGAGCGGAAAGGACGAAGCCGAAACCGCCGCCAAGACCGAAGCCATCAAGGACGCCCTGCGGAATGCTGCCCAGCAGAATCATATTGAGCTCACTGAGGATGACCTGAAGGACATTGACCTTGCAGGCGGCACCCTGACCGTTACCCGGGAACAAGACGGCCAGACCATCACCTATACCTTCCAGTATAAGGGAGCCGAGATCACCAGCAGCCAGACCGTTTCGAAGCCCTCCGATACCACCGTGAACGGCAAGGACGCCGAGGACGTGAAGGAGACCACTGTGACCGGCACCGCCTACGTCACCAACGGCACCATCTCCTGGTCCAAGAAGGGCGAGAGCGGCACCTATACGGCCTCCGGGACCATCCAGCCCGGTGAACACGCTGCCAAGAGGCCCGATATCCCCGAAGGCGCAGTGGAATCCACCAATGCCAATGGTGACAAGGTCTACACCGTGACCACCAAGAACCCCGACGGCAGCACCACCGAGACCATCTACACCTTCAAGAACGAAGCTGTCACCCTCACCGATGCAGAAAAGGAAGCCGCCGCTTGGAAGGCTCTTGCCGAGGCAGAGCACAAATCGGTCGAGGAGTTGCAGAAAGAGGGCTACAAGATCAACAGCTCCACCTTCAACGAGATTACCAAAACCACCTGGACCGTGGAGACCAAGACCTCCAAGACCGAGACGACGAAGGAAACCCTTAACCAAACTCTAGTAGACGACACCTGGACCCTGGAGGGCACTACCCTCAAGACCAAGGACGGCCAAATCTACAAGAACCTAAAGCAGAACGCCGACGGCACCTACACCGCCACCAAGGAGGAGAACGGCAAGACCGTCACCTACACCTTTACCCTTGGGGAAGATAAGTCTCTGGACGACGATACCATCAAGGCTATGCTGGCTAAGGAATTCCCGGAATCTAATGGCCAGATCACTTTGGATACCACGACCAATACCGCCACCTACAAGAAGGCGGATGGCAGCACCGTTACCATCGACTACAGCAACCTGAGCAAAAAGACCCTGAAGATCGACAAATCGGTCAGTGACGCCGTCTCTGTGACAGAGACCATAAAGACCGACGCCGACCTAAAGGAAGCACAGGAAAAGCTGTACCAAGAGCTGAAGAAGAAGGTAGAATCCATTCAGCTGAAGGACGGCGAGGAGCTTTGGATCGGCGACCTGAAGATCACGGACATCGGGACCCAGAAAGAGGAGATCATCAAGCACTTTACCACGGCTGTGTCCCACGAAAATATGTCTAAGGAGGCCCTCATCAAAGCCCTGAACGCCCAGGCTGATGAGGCAAAAACGACAAAAGTGACCGTGAACCAGGGCACCAAGTATGAGGAGACACTGAACAACTACTACTCTGGCGAGTCTCTCACGCACAACCCCAAGGAGCCTCCCACGTACTGGAATGGAAAGCCAAAAGACTTGGAGCAGAGAGACGACATCACCCACCTGGACCTGGCCTCCGGTGCCAAGATGGACAAACTGCCGGATAAGAACGGCAACGTGACCCAGACCGACTGCGTGCTTCTTGCCAAGAACCAGAAGCTGGAATGGAACTACGACGCTGATAAACTGGTAAAGGGCGATGGCAACACGACCGTGGGCCTGAAGAAGCACATCTCCAAGGACACTGAGGACGGCAAGGGCTATCACTACGAGTATGACCGCCTCGATGGCAAAAACAATAACCCCGAGAAGAGTGCCTTCTACAAGCTCACCGGCACCGTGGCCTATGATGCGCTCAAGAATGACGATGGCACCATTACCGAGTTTTCCGGTTGGTTTGCCGAGGAAGAAGCCGTTAACGCCTACTTAAAGGCTGTTGGACGCACTAACGAAAGCTACCAGACCCTCAACAAGAAGCAAAGGGAGGAGATCCTCGGCACCTATGTGGTGCCCATCACCTCCCCCGGCACCTTTGTGGATTACACCAGCTACCAGGTCTACACCAAGACTGCCGAGATGACCTCCTACGGCTACATGACCCGAGACGCCAACACCTGCGTCAACAGCACCTACAAGCGTCAGAATGGCACCTGGGGCTATGTGGGCGGCTACGATCTGATGATCAGCGACCTGGTGCAGGTCAGCGAGGGCAAGGTGGTTGGCCAGACCCAGTCCAGCATCAAGACCCTTTGGGCTCCTTTGGCCGTCCGCTCCACCCAGAGCCTGGAGAACAAGAGCCTGCAGCTGGACGCCAAGCACACCAGCACCCCTGTGACCACGACCCAGAATCTGGGCAGCGGCTACGAGGAGGAAGGCAGCTTTACCTACAACGTTTCCTACCAGCACACCGACAACTACACCTCCTCCGAAAGCCAGGGCGTCCAGGGTACCGGCACCGGCAAGTACAAGACCTTTACCCAGCTGGTAAAGAAGATGTTCTCCGGCAAGGGCGAGACCAGCTACGATGAGGGCAAAGTTTCCTACACCCACCGCACCACGGAAAAGGTGGACACCACGCCAGTGTCCAAGGAGACCGTGACCACCACCGATGCTCATGTGGAGTACGACTACACCACCATCGAGACCCGCACGGTCACCGTGAACGGCGAAGAGACGGTCATCGTCCCGCCGGTGGATCCCGATACCCCGGACGACCCCGTGGAGGACGAGACCCCGGACGAAGTGGTCATGACCCCGGAGACCCCCGAGCTGCCGCCCGTGCAGGACACCACCCCGGACGCTCCGGTCCTGCCGTCTGACGCGGTCCTGCCCGCTGTGCAGGATGCACTGCCGCAGACCGGCGTGAACTGGATGGCCGCTCTGGGCATGGCATTCAGCGGCATGCTGCTGACCATCGCAGGCGCATTCGCCAGCCTCAAGTACAAGGAAAAGCACTGATGCTTTTCCCTTCCAACGTGATCCACGTCAAGTCGTAAACGCATAGAAAGGGCCTCCCCATTCCGGGGAGGCCCTTTCGTGTTGTGTTCGGCTTATGCTTCCGCATCCAGGTACGATTGCTTGTGCACCAGATTCCCCACGCTCATGTACTCCTTGCGGAAGGAGTAATCCTGATAAAACGGCTTGTTGCGGCCATGCTGACCGGCCGCACGGCGCACAGCAAAAGCCGCCCCGCAGGCCGGAACTTCCGGTGCCTGCGGGGCGGCTTTTTGCATTTATGAAACGGAGGAAAACGCTCAGAGGTCTGCGCCGTTGGAGCGGATGACCTTCTGATACCAATCGAAAGAATCTTTTTTGCTGCGGGCCAGCGTACCGGTGCCGTCGTCCTGCTTGTCCACATAGACGAAGCCGTACCGCTTGCTCATCTCGCCGGTGGAGGCAGACACCAGGTCGATGCCGCTCCAGGCGATGTACCCCATCAGCTCCACGCCGTCGGACACAGCCTGCTTGACCGCCTCGATGTGACGGCGCAGGTAGTCGATGCGGTAATCATCGTGGACGCTGCCGTCGGGCTCCACCGTGTCGTGGGCACCCAGACCGTTTTCCACCAGGAACAGCGGTTTCTGGTAGCGGTCGTACAGCTGGTTCATGGTGATGCGCAGGCCCAGCGGGTCGATGGCCCAGCCCCACTGGCTGGTCTGCAGATAGGGGTTCTTCACCGAGCGCACCACGTTGCCGTCGTTCACGGCCTTGCCCTCCAGGCTGGCCGCCACGCAGCGGCTGGCGTAGTAGCTGAAGGAGATGAAGTCCACGGTGTTCTCCCGCAGCAGGGCGTCATCGCCGGGCTCGGTGTGCAGCTGCACCTGCTTTTCCGCAAACAGCTTGCGGGCGTAGCCGGGGTAGCGGCCCCGCACCTGCACGTCGATGAAGAGCAGGTTTTCCTGCTCCTTCTGCACCGACTCCCAGACGTCCTCCGGGTTGCAGGAGTAGGGGTAGAAGCTGCCGCCGGCCAGCATGCAGCCCACCTGATTGGCGGGGTCGTACTGGTGGGCCAGGCGGGTGGCCGTGGCGCTGGCCAGCAGCACATGGTGGGCCGCCTGATAGATCACCTGACTGCGGTTCTCGCCCTCCTGGAAGGCGATGCCTGCCCCGGAGAAGGGGCTGTGCAGCAGGATGTTGATCTCGTTGAAGGTGAGCCAGTAGTGCACAAGGCCGGAGTATTCTTTGAAGCAGGTCTCGGCGTAGCGGGCAAAGCATTCCAGCGTTTTGCGGCTGCGCCAGGAGCCGTACTGCTCCACCAGGCCCATGGGGATATCAAAGTGGCACAGGGTGACCAGCGGCTCAATGCCGTACTTCCGGCACTCCTGGAACACATTGCGGTAAAAGGCCACACCCTCCGGGTTGGGGGTCCGTTCATCGCCGTGGGGGTACAGGCGGGACCAGGAGATGGAGGTGCGGAACACCTTCAGCCCCAGCTCTGCCATCAGGGCGATGTCCTCTTTGTAATGGTGGTAGAAGTCCACGCCGGTGTGGCTGGGGTAATACTCCCCTGCCTGCAGCGTCGGGTGGGGCGTGCCGCCCAGCTTGACCTCCATGCGGTGGACACCGTGGGGCATCATGTCGATGTTGCTCAGGCCGCGGCCGCCCTCGTTGTAAGCGCCTTCGGCCTGATTGGCCGCAATGGCAGCACCCCAGAGGAAATTTTCGGGCAGTTTGTAATCAGACATGGGGATCACTCCTCTTCCGGGAGATCCTCAAAGCCGATCACCAGCGTCAGCACAAAGGACAGCACGATGGACAGCACCGAGATGCCGGCGATCCAGGCGATGCTCACACCGGGGTTGGCCGGGTCGATGAACTGCACACCGGTGAGCACGCTGGGCGACACCATGGAACGGCTGGCCAGACCTGCCATGCCGGCCAGGCAGCCGCAGACAAAGCCGGTGATCAGGGAAGCGATCAGGGGGCGCTTCAGGCGCACGGCCACGCCGTACAGGGCGGGCTCGGTGGTGCCGGCAATCAGGGCAGAGGAAGCAGCGGCCAGAGCGGTCTGGCGCAGCTCGCTGTTCTTGGTCTTGAAGGCAACGGCCAGAGACACGCCGCCCAGAGACAGGTTTGCACCGATCTCAGAGGGCATAACGGTGCCCTCCATGCCGGTCTCGGAGATGGTCTGCAGGATGGTGGGGGTGAACACGCGGTGCATGCCGGTGATGACCAGCAGGGGCCAGAGGGCGCCCATGATGCCCACAGCCAAGAAGCCCAGCTTAGCCTGCACGAAGTAGACGAATGCGGAGATGCCCTCGCCGATCATGATGCCGACCGGGCCGACCACGATGATTGCAATGGGAGCAGCAATGAGGAAGATCAGCATGGGCTTGAGGAAGTTCTTGGTGACAGCCGGGGTGATCTTGTCGATGGCACGCTCAATGTAAGACAGGATCCAGGTCATGCACAGGGCCGGGATGACGGTGTAGGTGTACTTGACGCCCACCACCGGGATGCCCAGGAAGTGTGCGGCGGTATCGCCGACTGTGACAGCTTCCATCATGGTGCGGAAATCCGGGTGCAGCATCAGGCCTGCAATGGCAATGGCGATGAACATATTGGTGTTGAACTTCTTGGAAGCAGAAGCGGCCACCATCACCGGCAGGAAGTAGAAGGCTGCGTCACCGATGGTGTTCAGGATCTTGTAGGTCTCACCGTCGGCCGACAACACGCCTGCCATGCCCAGCAGCATGACCAGCAGCTTGACCATGGAACCGCCGATGATGGCGGGGATCAGCGGGGACATGGTGCCCACGATGGCATCCAGAATGTTGTTGCCCACCTTCTTCAGGGTCAGGGGCTCCTTCTTCTCGCCGCGGGCCACCTGGCTTGCCTCGCCGAAGTCGCCCATCTTGAGCACTTCGTTATAGGCCTCTTCCACATGGTTGCCAATGATGATCTGGTACTGGCCGCCCTGGTTCACGACGCCCATCACGCCGTCGGTCACCTTGACGGCTGCGTCGTTGATCTTGCCCTCGTCCTTCACCACGAAGCGAAGGCGGGTCATGCAGTGGGTCACGCTGGCAATGTTCTCCACACCGCCGATGTTCTCCACGATCTTTTTGGAGATCGCAGCATAATCTTTTGCCATGATTGTTTCTCCTTTACCTTTTCAAGTCATCCAATTTCCGGTCGAAGTACTTCTGATGCGTCCATTATAGACGCAGGCAGGTGGTTTGTCAGCAGTTTCTGGGCATAAAAAAACAAGTGCCGTTTTTTCGCACTTGTTTTTTTCAGGTAACACCCTGTTTTTTATTTTGGACTTTTTTCAGATGGCTGCCGGGCCCTCGGAGGTGTAGCGGTAGAGCTTTTTGCCCAGCCGTTCCACGATGCTCATGGCCGGGAGCTGGGTCGTCACATCGTAGACTCCCAGCCGCTCGTAGGTGACATAATAGGCCAGATTATAGTCCGAGAGTTTTGCGATGGTGCAGTTTTCCGTGTTGGTCACGCTGAGGATCTGGCAGTTCTGCTCCTTGAAGCGCATCACATGGCCGATGGTGTCGCGGGACTCGCCGGACACCGAAAACACGATCACCAGCGAATTTTCCACGAATTGGCTCTCGGTGGGGTAGTGGGGCTCGTCAATGTACAGGCAGAACTTGCCCATGCTGGAAAAATAGCGTGCCCCGTACTTGGCCACGATGCCGGACATGCCGCTGCCTACAAAAAAGATGTGCCGGGCCTGAAAGATGACCCTGGTCAGCATGTCCAGCTTCTGCTCAAACTCCGCCGAGCAGGTCTTTTTCAAAAAGTCGATGACCTCCGACACATCGTCCTTGACCGGCGGCTGCTTTGCCTGTTCCAGATGCTGGCGCAGCCGGATCTTGAACTCCGCGTAGCCGTCGCAGCCCGCCTTTTTGCAGAACCGGAGGATGGTGGAGGTAGACACATGGGCGACATCCGCAAACTCCCGGATGCGCATATAGCACACCTTGTCCGCGTTCCGCACAACATACTTATAAACTTCCAGCTCCAGATCATTCAGGCTGCAGATCATCTCTTCGCTGAACATCGGCCGCCCCTCCCTCGTGGTGGTTTTTGTTCCAGTATACTGTATTTTTTGCCGCGTTACAATTCCCCTGCTCAGAAAAAAGCCGCCGCACGGTGGCAGGGCCGTGCGGCGGCAGAAGCATGCTTTGGGGAACCGATCAGATCAGGCTCAGGGCCTCTTCGTCGCCCACGAGGATGAAGTCGGGGTGCATCTGCAGGATGCTGGCGGGCACTTCCGGGGTGACCGGGCCGAAGAAGGCTTTCTTCACGATCTCGGCCTTGCCGGTGCCGTTGACCACCATCAGCACCTTGCGGGCCTGCATGATGGTCTTGATGCCCATGGTGTAGGCCTGCTTGGGCACCAGGTCTACGTTGCCGTCAAAGAAGCGCTTGTTGGCCTCGATGGTCTCCTGGGTCAGGTCCACACAGTGGGTCTCCAGCTCAAAGGCCTCGCCCGGCTCGTTGAAGCCGATGTGGCCGTCGTGGCCGATGCCCAGCAGTTGCAGGTCGATGCCGCCCACGCTGTGGATGATCTGGTTGTACTGGGCGCAGGCTGCGTCCGCATCGGGGTTGGTGCCGTCCGGCAGGTTGATGCGGGCGGGGTTGATGTTGACGTGGTCGAACAGGTGGCGGTGCATGAAGCTCCAGTAGCTTTCCGGGTGGTCCTTGGGCAGGCCGCGGTACTCGTCCAGGTTCACGGTGGTGACCTCCGAGAAATCAATGTCGCCCTTGTTGTACCACTCCACCAGCTGCTGGTAGGCACCCACCGGGGTGCCGCCGGTGGCCAGACCCAGCACGCAGTCGGGTTTCAGGATGATCTGCGCCGAAAGGATGTTGGCCGCCTTGCGGGACATGTCTGCGTAATCGTTTGCGCGAATGATCTTCATCGGTTCTCCGCTCCTTTGTTTTTACTTCAGCAGCAGCGGCAGAAAGCTGGTGCCGTTTTCCGGTGCCTTGCTGTGGAAATAGTCCGCAGCGGTCGCACCGACATCGCTGAGGGTCTTGCGGATCCCGATATTCTTGGGGGTGGAGTGGGCGCTGTGGATCATCAGCGGCACCATCTCACGGGTGTGGTGCGGGTGTCCGATGGTCGGGTCGTTGCCGTGGTCCGCCTGCACGATGAGGATATCGTCCTCGCCCAGGGCGTCGCGGATCTTGCCGATCCATTCGTCCGCCACCCGCAGGCGGTCTGCGTAGGCCGCGACATTCTCCCGGTGGCCGCACAGGTCCGTTTCCTGCACGTTGGTGCAGATGAACGCAGTCTCCTGCTCCTTTACGATCTCCAGGGTGCGCTGCAGCACGCTGGCCGTGTCCACCATGGGGATGCTGGTGCCGTAATTGTTCGTGACCACGTCGGCCACCTTGCCCAGCAGGAACACCGGCAGGCCGCTCTTGCCCAAAATCGTGGGGATCTGCACCTCCGGGTCAACGCCGTAGCCCATGTGGATGCAATGGTAGTCGTTGTTGTAAACGCCGCTGGCCGGGGCATTCACGCCGATGTAATCGCCGTGTTCCTCAATGGCATCCAGCAGGTTCTGCAGGTGCACGCCGCGCCCGCCGAAGGTAATGACGCGGGGCACGACCGACACGCTGCGCACCAGATGACCGATCTTGAGCTCTTCCTCAAAATCAAGGTCGTCGATGGCCGCCGTGACGTTGAAGGCCTGACCCGGATCGCATTCCACGTTGTCGGCCACGGTGCAGGCCTCGTTGACGATCAGCAGGCGCTTGCCGGATGTTCCGGTATAATACCGGACATGGTAACCCGCATCCTCCAGCGTCTTTTTGATGAGCTCGATCTTATTGCAGATCGGCTCGCCGAAAGGCTTTGCCGGGCGGGTGCCCATGATCTCCTGATGGCCGAAGAAGGTGTCCGCACCATCGTGCATCAGCTCGGCACGGCCGAACGTTGCATCCGTCGCAAACGGCAGGCCGGGGAACTCCCGCCCCACGATGTTCGCCAGACCAAGGCTTGCCAGATTGGGCAGCTTCAGGTCCGGCGTGCGCTCAAAGATATGCACGCAGGTGTTGGCACCGCAGTCCGCAGGGCGCACCTGCGGCACATCCGGCATTGCGCCCACACCAAAACCATCCAGAACGATTACAACAAACTTTCCCATTGCGAATTATCCTTTCTGTCATTCCCGAACCGGTTCTCCCAGCGCAGAGTACAGGCCCGCCAACTCCGGCTTGCCGGAGGACAGCCCTTTGACCACTGCCACCCGGCTCCGGGTCACAAAGAACTGTGTCCGGAACGCCATGACCGCCGCAGCCGAGACCGGACAGTTCTGCTGCAGTTCAAAATGATAGTCGATGCTGGAGTCGTCCGGCGGCAGCACCGGCACGACCTTTGCATTTTCCGGCGTCGTGCCCACCAGGGCGTTCTTCATATGGCCGCGGCGGTAATGCCCGCCGCCGTAGCAGTATGCCTTATCGCCCAGATTGTGGCTGACCTCCGAAACATACAGGTAGCCGGGGCGCTCCTCGGCATCCGGGTGGCCGGCATGATACGGTGTCGTTCCGGTCAGGCCGTGTCCCGGTTCCCCGTGGGTGCCGCCTGCCGCCGCGATCATCGGGATGCTGTGGGTGCAGGTGGCACTGGGCGTATTGAGCATCAGGTCCCGGTAGCCGCGGGCGCGCAGCATTTCGGCTGCGGTCTGCACGGTCCGGAGGTTGGGCATGGGCAGGATGTCCTGTGCCGCTTCGTCGTACAAAAAGCAAGGGAAGCTGCACACGCCGCCCACCTCCACATTCGGCATCGCCTCGATCGCACGCACTGCGCTGTCCAGTTCCTGCAATTCAAAGCCGCCGTACTGCCCGGAATACAGCATGTCGCCTTCTCCCAGAACACGGAGCATCAGCTTCTGGTGCAGGCCCAGCTCGGTGCAGACTGCGCTGATCTCGCGGGCTTTTTCCAGCGTGTACACCGTTACGATCACCGGCTTTGCGCGGAGGATCTTTTTCAGGGCCGCCCGGGGGATCTGGACCAGATGCCCTACGTTGCCGAGGGGGATCTGATTTTCCACCATCGTCAGCGCCTCGCGGAAGTCCACGCACACAGCGCCCACATATCCCATGTCGGTCAGCGCACGGGCGATCAGGGGGTTGCGTCCGATCTGCTTGAGCATGAAAAAGTTCTGCACGCCGTTTGCGTCGCTTGCCTGTTTGATGCTGCGGGCATTTTCCAGGATCGTGTCGTAATCCAGCAGATAGGTGTCCGGCAGGATCACGCCATTCTGCTGCCATTCAATGCCCAGACGCACCAACGGCTGGTTGCGCTCCATTACGGTCTTTAAAAACACAGGGCATCTCTCCTTTTCCTCTCGTTTTTTCAGCGGTTCAGTTTTCCTCGACCTGCTCCATGCAGCTGCGCAGGATGCGGATGATGGTGTCCGGGCCGCTGCGCATGGGGTTGATGCGGATCATCCGGTGTTCAATGGTCGGGTCCTGCGCACGGAACGTTCCACTGACACGGTAGATCATGGGGGCAAACTCGTATTTGCTCTCGCTGCCCACCGGATGCGGCGCTGCGCCGAACTTCGGGGCAGCGTCCAGAATTTTTTCGGCGATTTCCTGATCAAACTCCACCAGCAGCACCTTGCTCTGCGCGTTTGCCAGGAACGCCTGCCGCACATGGGGGACCTCGCCGGCGTTCAGGCGGCGGACCAGCTCCTCGTTGACCTCGCTCTGGATGGCGAGCGCCACCGGCGCATAGATCAGGCCGCGCAGGGCCTCCATGGCTTCGTGTCCCTGCACCTGACTGCCGCCGGAATACTGCATCTTGTAGATGCGGTCGATCAGCTCCTTGCTGCCGATCACTGCACCGACGCCCTCCGGACCAAGGATCTTGAAGCAGGAGAAGGTGGACAGGTCGGCCCCCGCCTGGCAGCCGATGGCGTCCACTTTCAGGGCGGCGTAGTTGTCATCGGTCACCACCGGGATGCCCGGCAGCGCAGCCTTGATGGCTGCGATCACGGCCTTGTAGTCGTAGCGGTCCTCCGGCTTCTGCCGGGTCAGCTGCACCAGGGCGCCTCGGATCTCGTCCTTGTGCTGCGCACAGACGGCCTTGAGCTGTTCCAGATCGTTGAAGTCCGCGCGGATGGGTTTCAGCCCCATGGCGTCGATGGTCACCTGCGTCGTCGTATAGATGGGCGAGGTGTGCACCAGAATGGCATCCCCCGGTTTCAGGCAGGCGGTCAGAGCCCAGCGGATCGCGCCCGTGCCGGAGCCGCGCACAAGCAGCGCCGCCGGGGCATCAAAGGTGTCGGCAAAGACCTTTTCCACCTTTACCGTGCAGCGGGGCTTGTTCAGCCCTTTCACCACGCCGAGGTCGCCCAGCGAGAGGACTTCCTCTCCCTGAAAATTGCGGGTCACCGCGTCAATGACCTTGAACTGGAGCTGTTTAGCCTGTTCCAGCGAGATAGAATGCAGGGGATAGGTTTTCATTGTCAATTCCTCGAATCCTTGTTATTTCTGTCCTTTGTAGATGCGCAGTGCATTGCGGTACAGCAGGTTCTCCCATGCGCGGTCCGGCACGCCTGCCTCGCTTGCCAGCGGAGCAAAGGTGTCCAGCAGGTAGCTGTAGCCCACACCGCCCCGGTCTGCAAAGTTGCTGCGGCGGGTGATGTCCATGCTCATGACGATCTGCGTGTCGTACCCTTCCGCACAAAGGCGGCTGAGCCAGTCTGCACGGGAGACATCGGGCTGATAGTTGCACTTGCCGATGGTGTCGAACGCAATGTTGACCCCCTGATCCAGCAGGCGCTTCATGTAATCCAGATCGGCCGACAGGTCGATGTGGCTCAGCACCACCCGGCTCAGGTCAACGCCAAAGCTCTTGAAGATCTCCAGCTGCTCCAGGCCGCGCGTGCCCAGCGTTGTGTGGGTGCAGATGGGTGCCCCCGTTTCTGCATGGGCGCGGGATGCCGCACGGAACACCTTGGCCTCCGTCTCGGTGATGTCCTTCGAGGTGCCGATCTCGCCGATGACGGTCGCCCGGACACCGGTGCTTTCAATGCCCTCGGTCAGTTCCTTCACCATAATGTCACACAGCTGCTGTTCGGTCAGCGTATAGCACTCCGGCGGGAGAAAGGGCTCCTTGTAGTAGCCCGTCGCGTGGGTGATCTCCACCCCCGCCTGTGCAGCCATTTTCTGCACATAGGCCACGTTCCGGCCCATCCCGCGGTTGGTCTGGTCGATGATGCCGACCACACCGTGTTCCGCCAGCCGCCGGTATTCCGCCGCGGTCGCGTCAAAATCATCCAGCCTGCAGTCGATGTTCTTCTTCGGACCGGACAGGTCGATCGTCGTATGCTCGTGCGCATACAGAATCTTTTCAGGCAGTTTCAAAAGGATTCGCCTCCTGTATTGTTTCTTAACCAGAGCCGCCTCCCGACGCAGGCCGGGAGGCGCTCATTTTATCCGGGGATCAGGCGGCAGGGGTGTACAGAGACAGCAGGAACAGCACGTTTGCGATCAGGCCGACCAGGATCGCGCCCAGAGGACCGACCGCCATGGAGACCAGAGGCTTCTTGCTGCACTTGTTGATGCACCAGAATGCCACGATGATGAACAGACCCGTCGTGGGCATGATTGCCTGAGCAGCCAGGATGCCGCCGATCAGCAGGGCGATGTCGATGACGTAGCTCATAGCGGTACGGATGTTGTCGCCGCAGCGCTTGATGCCGGGGAACTTGTCCAGACCCTTTGCGATGACGTTCAGCAGCAGGATCTCCACGCAGATGCAGGCTGCACCGGCGATCAGGGCGATAAAGGGGTTGGGGATCAGCAGACCGATCACAAAGACGAAGGTCATGCCGGCCGGAGCGTAGACGCCGGTGGTGATGGCGGTGGTGGCAACCAGCGGGATAAAGCCGATGGCACGGGCCAGAGCGGTCAGACCTGCGTTGACGCGGTCACCCTCGGCCAGCAGGCCCAGGCTGATGGGGTCACCGGCCATGATGCTCATGCTGGTGCCTGCTGCGATCAGGCCGCCCATGAGGGCCAGAACCGGCATATACTTGCGGATGCGTGCGACCTTGTCGGCAAAGATCTGGGTCAGCATTTCGTTGGAGTTCTGGTCGTTGCCTTCCTTATCCATGGCAGCGAACACCAGCATGATGATCATACCGGCCAGCAGGGCCATACCGTCCTTGTTCAGGCTGATCGTGTGCTCGGCGTCCAGTGCGATCTTGCCGTAGGTCTCAACGATCTGACGAACCAGCAGGGTCACAACGGCGGTGATGATGCCCTTGGCAGCGCCGAACTGCAGGGCAACCGTCACAGCCGGGAAGATGGCGAAGGCCAGCGTGATACCGGCAGAGACCTGGCCCAGGCTGCCCAGGAAGTTGACCGGCAGCAGGTTGAACAGGTCGATGATCACCTGCAGGCCGAACAGCAGGGCCACGCCGTACACAGCGCCGATGACGCCGGAAGCAATCATGCCCTTTTTGGTGTCCGGGCACCAGGTGCCGATGATGTCGGTGGTGAGCAGGATGCAGTGGATCAGGATGATGCTTGCGGCAATGGACGTGGGCAGGCCGTAGCCGATGACCAGACCAAAGCCGATGGCAAAGCTGGTGGCTGCCAGAGCCTTGCGGTCCATGCGCTTTTCCAGATACTCCGGCAGGACCGGGCGCAGGCCGTCGTTGAACACGGCGATGCTCTGGTTTGCCAGGATCGATGCCAACGCACCAACTGCCGCGATGATAACGTAGCGCAGAATGGTTTCCATATGTAATCCTCCTTATTTGACGATCCGGATCAGAAGCCCAGACCCTTGAGAATGATCGGCACGACCTTTTCGATGTGCTGATCCGTAAAGCCGTATGCCTTCTTGCCGGCCTTGACCTGTGCCAGGATCTCGTCCTCGCTCAGCATTTTGCCCGGCATGGACACCGTTGCGCACTGGTTCATGCCCAGCAGGGCAATGGCCATTGCCAGCGCACCGCCGCCGCCCGTCTTGCAGGCGCCGAAGTAGTAATCTGCCTGCCCGGTCTTGACCGCCATTGCCGCCGCAATGTCATCCTTGATCTCCACCGAGGCACGGTCGCCTACAACACCCTTGATGGTGTCATAAACCTTCTGCTTGTCGATCTGGCCGCCTACTACGATTTTCATAAGCTAGCCCTCCTTTCTGATGTGGGTTTTATGCAAATGCTGTCACGATTGTGCCAGCACGACCCCGATGTGCATGGTCAGGAACTTCTGCTCGTCCTCCGGCAGGTCCGGCAGGATCTCCCGCACCAGCGCCTGCGTTGCTTCCAGTGCCTTGGGGAAGGTAGGCTCCTGGCTGGTCTCTTCGTAGACCTCTTCGTCCAGCGGCTCCACCGGCTCTCCGCGGTGGATGCGCCCCAGCGCAGCGCACAGGTGCGTGATCATGGCGGAGGCGTTTTCTTCGGTCAATGTCAGACCGTATTTCTCCTGAAAAAAGCGGATCACGTCCTGTACCTTCCGGTAATCCTCCTCGGACAGCATCCCTGCCTGGTGCAGGATCGTTAATCTCGGTTCAAAATCCATCTCTGACATCTCCCAATGATTTTTTGTTTTACTTACAGCCAGGCGCCGATCTTGTCGGCCAGCGTCTCAGCCGGAGCTTCGGTTCCAAAAATGTTCCAGACCAGTTCACAGATCTCGCCGCAGCAGCTATAGGGGCTGTAGTACGAGGTGGAGTCCGGCTTGAAGCCGACGTTCTGCTTGTTGGTCAGGAAAATGACGGCGGTCTTGTTGGTCTTGTTCATGACCACATGGGTGCCGGTAAAGCCTGCGTGGCCAAAGGCGTCGTAGTGGCGGTCGCCGCGGCCCATAAACGAGGAGCCGCGCTCAAAGCCCAGCCCGCGGGACGGCTTGCCGTTCTGCTCGCTGGTGAACTCGTCGATGACTTCCTTCTTGTAAAGGCGGACGCCCTTGTAGATGCCGCCGTTCAGCATGGCCTGGCACAGCACGGCCAGATCTTCCGCGTCGGAGTACAGGCCCGCGTGACCGGCCACGCCGCCGTTTGCCATCCATGCATTGCCGTCGTTGCACTCGCCCTGCAGGGTGTAGTTGCGCCAGCCGGTGAAGGTGCGGAACGCGTCCAGATCGGCGGTACAGTCGTAGCCAAAGCCCGGGTAGTCGATCTCGTCCACCATGGCATACTCATACGGGTTGCCGAAGGAGGTGGCCGCCACATCCTCGGTGGTAAAGCCGTTGGCCAGCGGCAGATAGGTGGTGCGCTTCAGCCCCAGAGGCTTGTAGATCTCGTTCTTGACGTATTCGTCCATCGAGCGCCCGGTGATCCGCTCCACCAGGAAGCCCAGCATCTGGAAGCCCAGGTCGCTGTACTTTTCCTCGCCGGGGGCGAACATCAGCTCACAGTTGCAGATGTAATCCAGCACCTTGGCCTTGTCCTTCTCGATGTAGAGGAACATCGCCTTCCACTGCGGCAGACCGGAGGTGTGAGTCAGCAGCTGATGCACGGTGACGTTTTCCTTCCCGTTCTTGGCAAACTCCGGAATGTAGCTTGCTACCGTGGCATTCAGGTCGATCTTGCCCTCGCTGTACAGCTTCATGATGGACTGTGTCGTGGCCATGATCTTGGTGCAGGATGCCATGTCGAACATGGTATCCATCTGCATGGGGCGGGGATCGTCCAGCCGCACGCCCATGTCGTTGAGCATTGCGTAGCCGTATGCCTTTTCATACACGATCTTGCCGCCGCGAGCCACCACGATCGTTGCGCCGGGGAAATATCCCTGTCCCATGTAGTTTTCCACAATGTCGTCGATGGCCGTCAGGCGGTCATCGGTCCGGACGGGCATTGCAGACCGGGGGAAGCAGTTTTCCGCCTGCTCCGGGCTGGCACACCCCATAAAGGCAGAGGCAGCTGCCAGTGTGCCAACGGTTTTGCCGGATGCGATCAGGAAGTTGCGCCGAGTGATCTTTTTCATGCGAGATCTCCTTTTCTTTCTGCAAAAAAATCAGACATCCTGTATCGGTTTTCGGAAGAAAATGTTTTATACAATATTTTGTATTTTCATCCCGAAAGAAACATCCGCATGTCCTCCATGCAGATGTGACTTCTGTTTGACCGCACCTTTGCTTAGTAGCGCGGAATGATCTGCTTGCGCATCACCTGCTGCTGGATGTGGTCCACGCGCTCCACCGACAGGATCTTGCGCACCAGCTGCGCGGTGATGTTATCACTTTTCCGGCAGGCAAGCACGGCCACGGTATCTTTTTCCTGCTCATCCAGCCGGGGCATCGGATAATAGCTCAGCCCCTCCGGCAGCATATCGGCGCTCCAGACGCCGGCATCAATGACGCCGCTGTGCAGAAACGGCACCAGTTGACTATAGATGATGGGCACATATTGCACCGGCTTATCGGCAAAACAGAACCGGGTCAGCATCTCCTGGTCCACCGAGGAGGCATCCACGCCCACCTTGCAGTTCTGCCAGTCGCCCTTGAAGTCCGGGCGGACAAAGACCCGATGCTGTTCCACATAGCTCTGCGGGCCAAAGGCCGCGATCAGCTGGATGTCCTTGCCCTCCTGCGCATAGTGTTCAAATGCAAGCTGGCTCATGACGCACAGATGAAAGCGCCCTTCTTCCACACAGTTCAGCCGGTAGCCGGAACCGCGCATAAATGCGATCGCACCCGTGACCCCTTTCTGGTTCAGTTCCTCATACAGTCCGCTGGCCAGACCTTCATAGCGCAGGCCATACGGCATAGGCATCACGCAGGTCAGACCCGTATTGCTGCAATACTGCGCCATTGCCACATAGTCGATCTCTGTTGCAATGGTGCCGTTCTGCCCATGGGATTCCAGACGGATCACATGATTCTGTTTCAGGTTGTTCAGCGCGATCTGGATATTTCCCCGTGCCATCTCGCATTGTTCGCTCAGTTCCGTCACCGTGGGGATCCGGTCTCCCGGTTCCAGCCCTGCCAGGATCTGCGCGACCTGCAGCGTTGCCAGACCAGACTTCTGGAGCAGACTTGTGTTCATCATGGTTGCTCTTCCCTTCTCGACCTATCTTTCAATCCGCATCAGGTGGACCGTGGGAAATTCCACAGGAAAGAAGCGTATTTTTGGCGTTCCGCCCCTCCTCACAAGAGACAGATCGCTTGCAGATTTATGATAATACAAAATTTCATATATTACAATATGGAGTCTTGCATAAACTTTTTCCATCGAATTTGTACAACCTGATTTTTTCATCCGCGGCGGCTTTCCGGTCCGTCGCCAGTCTCCCCGGCAGGAACACCATGCGCCGCTTGCCCTTGAGGTCACCCCCGCGTATGCGGGGAAAAGTCATAGTTCGGAGCCGAAATGCCGTTCAAATTGGGATCACCCCCGCGTATGCGGGGAAAAGCGCAAGGATTTTGAAACGGCGAACCGAAAAAAGGGATCACCCCCGCGTGTGCGGGGAAAAGCTGAAGTTCGGCACGAACGTGACCAAGAACCCGGGATCACCCCCGCGTGTGCGGGGAAAAGCAGGTGACCGGCTCCATCCCGGATGATGCAAAGGGATCACCCCCGCGTATGCGGGGAAAAGTGATACGGTGTGAAGAACTGGCCCGCGTGGTCGGGATTACCCCCGCGTGTGCGGGGAAAAGTGCCTTGATGGAATCGCCCATGGCATGATAGCGGGATCACCCCCGCGTGTGCGGGGAAAAGCGCCAGCACAAACGCTGACAGGTTCAGCGTCCAGGATCACCCCCGCGTGTGCGGGGAAAAGGGAGGCCCGCACAGGGCGGGACACCCGCCACGGGGATCACCCCCGCGTGTGCGGGGAAAAGCAGAATGGGAAAATTTGATTGGGTCCGATGTTAGGATCACCCCCGCGTGTGCGGGGAAAAGACGACCGCCGCTTTGTGCTAGCTGTAGTACTTGGGATCACCCCCGCGTGTGCGGGGAAAAGTCGACTTTTACTATTTCTACACACCGGACCGGAGGATCACCCCCGCGTGTGCGGGGAAAAGAGAACAGCGAGGGAGTAACTCGCAATGGCTCAAGGATCACCCCCGCGTGTGCGGGGAAAAGGTGCTGTTAAGATTAAAGCACAGCCGCAAGCTGGGATCACCCCCGCGTGTGCGGGGAAAAGAATTTCAGGTAGTCGGACACACCGACACTCCAGGGATCACCCCCGCGTGTGCGGGGAAAAGTCCCCTTCCTCTTTGCCGTCACGGTAGCCCTTAGGATCACCCCCGCGTGTGCGGGGAAAAGTTGAAATTCATTGCCGCTGTGTTTTCGATGTGGGGATCACCCCCGCGTGTGCGGGGAAAAGAGTCTAGGTCACCTACCATGGCACAGCCGTCTGGGATCACCCCCGCGTGTGCGGGGAAAAGACTAAAAAGATCCCATAGCATCGGCCATTTCAGTTGCATCCTGTGCCTGTTTCATTCAGTTTTGCATAGAGCCTCTGTGTCAGGCGGCAGTCGGGCAGGGCCCTGTGCTCCACCCTGTCTGCCAGCCCAAAATGCCGTACCAGTGTGAGCAGCTTAAAGTTGGCAACGCCTATCACCTTCCGCCGCGCAAGCGGCAAAAGGTCGATCTTCCGGTTGGTCAGTATCGGCTTCTGGTTTCGCGTACAGGCCGCGCGCAGGAATTCCAGATCAAATTGCAGGTTGTACCCCACCAGAGCATCTTTGCCTACAAATTCCAGAAATGCTTCCAGCGCAGCGGCCGCGTCCATCCCGCCTTCCAGTTCCGACTGTGTGATTCCCGTCAATTGCGTGATCTCCGCAGGCAGCGGAGTTTGCAGGTGCACCAGGGCCGAAAATTCTTCCGTCGGCTGCCCGTCCCGCACCCGGACGGCCCCATACTCCACGATCGAGTCCGTCGCCGCGTGCAGGCCGGTCGTTTCCAGGTCGATTACCGTGTAATCGTTTTTTCCGGGCTTTCGGGCAGTCCGCTGTGCCATTTTTTGTGCCATCTGGTACTTTGCCGCCTTGCTGAACCCCGGTTTCAGGTCCATCGCCTCGGTCTGCGTCTGGGGCAGCGGGCGGCGCATCAGCTTGATGCCGTCAAAATCCACAGCTTCCCAGCTGGTGTTGTGGGTGCGGAACTCCATCCGCTGCTCCCCTGCCGCCGTGTAGACCAGTGTCGCCTGCCCGTTTTTCAGGTTCTGGCAGACACGGTCCCACACTGCATCCCGGACGCGGCTGCTCACATTGCCCACATAAACGCCGGTGTTGATCTCACACAGCCACTTGGACAGGTCGCCGCGCAGGCGGGGCGGGCAGTTGGTCATGGTCAGAACTACGATGGCTCCTCACCCGCTTCCCGGTCAAAGTAATTGATGCCGTTTGACACCGCACCGACCTTGTTATCCCAGAGGTAAACCACATCCGGCTCTTCCGTCTGTTCCTCTTCGGTCAGCAGCAGCCAGCGGATGTCGTGGACCATCCGTTCCAGAATATGATGCTCCACCATAGCATCCCGGACACGGCGGCGCACGACGGCAGGCAGGTCCTCCGGGGCCTGCGCCGCCACCTCAAATGCGATCGGGATGGTTACCTCCGCCTTGTATAGGTCGGCAATGTCGTACACGAAAGAGCACTCATGCCCGACGTGCACGAATCCCAGCCCCGGTGCACACCCCAGCGCCACAATGACCGCATGGGCCAGCCCGTACAGGCAGGCATGCGCAGCAGACAACGCCTGATTGACTGGATCCCCGGATGCAAAATCCTCCGGGCGGTACAGCCGCCCGCTCCACGGCACGCCAGTTTCTTTGGACGCCTTGCGGTAGACGTTCCGCACACGGCTGCCCTCCCGACCGCGCAGCTGCTGCATCGTCAGATGGGAGACGTCCTCCTCCGGAAAACGCAGCTGATACATTTTGCGCACCACATCCAGATGCTTCCGGTGGTTGCTGACCAGTTCCGCCTGACGGATGAGCATCCGGGAATGGGTGGTCAGCGGGCGGCCGTGGGCATAATAGCGCACGCCGTGCTCCCCGACCCAGACCGCGCCCACGCCGGCGTCTCCCATCAGCTCCATGGCACGGTGGGTCACACGGGTGCCGGGGCCGAGCAGCAGCACCGAAATGCCCGCCGCCGGGATCTGAACGATACCCTTTTCATCCGTTACGGTAATCGCACCGTCCTGACGGCCCAGCGTGCAGTGTTCCAGGTACAGAAAGGTCATCCGGTCCCGGACCTGCGGCAGCGCCTGCAGATCAGGGCGGATCATGCCCGGCACATCATCCATGGCTGCTTCCTCCGTGCAGGATGGTCATCAGGCCAAGGCCGTAGGCTTTGCCGCGGCCAATGCCCTGACACAGCATCTCCCGGAACGCTTCCGGGTCGGTCACCTGCAGGATGCCCTCATAGGTCACCGCCAGCAACGTGACCGGCCGCTTTCCGTTCTTCCGGAAGTGACAGGTCTGTTTCCGGGTCACCTGAAAAGTGCCCTCCGTCAGGGCAAAGCCGTGCTTCCCGGCCTGCTCCAGCAGCCACTGTTCCTGCTCCGCTTCCAGATAGCAGGGCTTCAGGGCACCCCGCGCCAGCGGGTCCGCCGGGTCTTTCCGGGCGCGTGTCGGGTTTGCCGTCAGACGGAACTGCCAGCAGCTGCCCGGGGTCACCCGTTCCAGCAGCGGCTCGTAGCGGCGCGTTTCCGGTGCGGCTCCCGTCCCGAACTGCGCACACAGTCCGGTCAGGTCGGGGAGCTCCTCGCTGAGCAGCAGCAGATACAGTTTTCCGTTCAGGCTGTCCAGCCGCCACAGCCTACGGCGTCGTTCGCCGGAGAACGAGTTTTCCACCGCGCCGTGGAACTTCTGTGGAGAAGTCAGCGCGATCATGGTACTGCGGCGGGTGGGGTCAAGTTCTGCGCGGGACAAATACATTGCATCTCACCTCAATTCTGCAATTCCGCCATGGGGTCGTGCTCCGTCGGTTCCGGCATTTCCGGCCGGTCCAGCCGCCATTCCCGCACCGGTCGGAACCCGTACTGCCGGTGCACCGGGCTGAAGGACATCGGCAGATCCTGCCGGGGCACTGCCGCAGGGTCCGCCGGGTCGGCGTCGGCCACGATGCGCAGCTTCCCTGTTTCCGGTTTTCGTCCCTGCATGGGTTCCGTCCGGAGGACGTCCAGCAGGCTCCCCTGCCGGATGCCCAGACAGAGCGGCAGGGTGGGCGGGCAGGAGCGCCGCCCCAGATACAGCGGGTAGACCGGGTGCCGCAGAGCCGCTTCCAGCTCCCGCAGCAGAGCTTCGTCCTCGCTTTCCAGCCCTGCCAGAAAAACGGCATCCTGCAGATAGTGGCGGTAGGTCACATAGGAGGTGTCCCGGCTTTTGGCGGTGTGAAAATCCACCAGCAGGCTGCCCTCCTGGTCTGCCCGCACGGCAAAGCGCAGGCCGTTCAGCCGGGCAAGGCCCTCCGTGTCGTCCCGGCGCAGCCCCAGCGCCGCCGCCAACAGGCCGACCACGCCGCTCTTGGTGGGTTCCCGGTCGGTCTTGCGGGTCTCAAACTTGGAGTCCGAACCCCAGGACTGCAGGGGTGCAGCCAGCCGAAGCAATAAGGTCGCCATGGTCACACCTCATTCCCGGACAGCTTCTCCTCTACGGCTTTTTCCAGTGCCGCCAGCATGGTGTTCAGCGGCATGGGCTGTGCCAGTTCTTCCAGCCCGGCACCCACCGTAAAGCTCTGCTCCGGTGCCTCTGCAAAGGTATTGTAGAGTTCCTTTGCATACTGTTTCAGCGCCATCTTGGACGGTTCTGCATAGCCTTCTTCGCTCTTGCGCACCGGCTTTTCAAAGGCTCTGCTGAGGTTCACCGGCTGGTCCTGCCGCAGGGTGACGTAAACGGCATCCGGCAGGGTGCGGTTGGCAAAGCTGTTCTGTTTGCCGGTGGGCATGGAGCGGATGAACGCCTCACCGAACGCCCGGACCGTCTGTGCCGCCTGCTCTGCGCCCAGCGTGCGCACCAGCTCCAGAACATTGACCGTCGCATAGCGGTACAGGGTGGCGGAATTGTATTCCACCGTGCCCAGATGCCCGGCACCGGCGTTGTCCTCCGGGGCACAGTCGTCCACGGCGGTGAAATAGTCGAACTCGTTCTGCACGGTGTGGGTGGAGATGCTGTGGGCCACCTGTGCGGCAGCGTCGTAGTTCAGCGACGGGTCATCTGCCACCATGCGGCCAAACAGCGCCATGTCCGCAGAGGGAGCCTCTTTCAAAGCCTCCTTATACCGATTCTTGTCCTTGCAGCCTTCCACCGCCAGCTTTGCCAGCGCCTTTGCCTGTGCATCGCTCAGGAAGAACAATGCTTTGGTGCCATCCTCGTCAGCCTTGATCTTCAGTATCTTAAAGATTTCCTGTGTCAGCTTGAAGGCATCCGCATCCGGAGCAAGGGCTTTGATCTGCTTTGCCACCAGATCCGTGCCCTTCTTGGTGCGGTAACCGGTCTCAACTGCATCGCTCATCTCCTCGGTGAACATCACGCGCATGGCGTGCTTCCACGCCTGCGAGGACACCCGGGCACGGACGCTGCCGCCGTAAACGGAGGTCTTGGGGCTGCCGGTATCGTCGCGGTTGACGCAGCTGGGCGGCACGGTCTGCAGAACATGAAAATCAACATACAGGCGTTTGGTATCCATCTCAATTCTCCTTTTCGTTCTCTTTGGTTTTCTCCGTGGGGCTCGCATAAAGGTCCCGGCCCCACCGCAAACGGACATTCGGCGCACCGTCCACAAACTGGTATTGATACAGATCCTCGGCCAGCTGCGGATAATCCAGCGGGATCCCTTCCCGCCGCAGCAGCTGGATCATCCCGCGCAGGTGGTGCGAGACTTCCGGCATGGAATCCGCCGTTGCCAGCGCGTTGAACCGCCGGAGCACGCTGCTCTCGGTCCAGTCCTGCCCGGGAGCAACAGAACTCACTGCCAGTTGACGCACAGCGCCGCCCAGCGTTCTGCCCGGTTGGTTCATGGAAACACCGGCTTCCCCCTGCTGGTGCAGGGCAAACAGGGTCAACGCCGTATAGACGGCCCATTCCGCCTTTGACGGGCCATTGCTGCCCTGCAGCTGCTCCGGCATATCGGCCAGCAGAGCGCCCCACAACGCAGGCAGGTCTCCGGGCTGACGCCCCACGCCCCGGCGCAGCTCGGCAAGCTCGGCCCGTCTCTGCGGCTCCGGCAGAACTTGCAGCCGACGCAGCTGCTGTGTCACGCAGGCTTTCACCTCATTGGTTTTCATTCTGTCCCTCCTTCATCCTGTTTCGGGTACAGCTTCCGCAAATCATACAGAAAGCTGTTGTAGGCCTTGGGCGCCGTATACAGGCAGCTCTTATCCTTGTTCTTTGCATCCGGGATGCGGCGGCCCACAAAGGCGGCAGCTCCCGCCTGCTCCACCATCTGTCTGCCCAATTCTGCCGCAAGCCGGTATGCCTGCTCCTGCCACTCGGCCGCCTTCTCGACCGGTTCATCCGTCTCCGGGTCAATGCTCTGCAGCCACCGCCGGAACGGCTGGTCTACCGCAAAATAGAACTGCGCGCGGGCGGCTTCGGTCATTTTTTGTGCATCCTTGAATGCTTTGAATCTACTGGGGTCCAGCCCTCCCGCAAGCTTCAACCCCTTATCAAGCTGTCCGATTTTTTCTGCGGCCTCCATACAATTTTGTACTTCTCTCTCAATTCTTTCTGTCCATCGGCGTCCTAACACATTTAAAAGTTCCAACTGCACGGAAAGCTGATCCGTGTAACAGTCCTTAACAGATGCTTCCTGTTCATCATATCGGACTCCAACAATTTGAAATACAATTTGCTCTTTTCTGCTTAAGATTCCCTTATTTTGAAGTTGAAGATTCCAATTCAGAACGCCCGGCTTATGGCTTTCTTTATTCAGAATCGCCGGAAACTCTCTCCACAGCTGTCTGCTTGGATCATGTTGTTGCGGCATGTACACTCTTTTTTCGTTCTCTTTTGAAACCCTTCTCCAAATCGTCATCTTCTCAGAGAAAGCGTCCCGGGGTTCTATATAATCGCCGCCCAAAAGTTCATATCCTGCTACACCTTTCATGTCCAGTGAACGCTTTAAAATAATCCGTCTTGACTGAAGTGTTAGCAGCTCTGCTGCATTCCATGGCATGGGGACTTCCGTACTTTGTTCTGTCCGTATCTGATTTAATTCCCAACATGGTTTTTGTTCTTCCAGTAAATCTTCTTCCCTTTCTGCCAAAACCATGTTTCTCATCAATGTTTCAAATAGATTTTTTCCCTTGACAATAATGAAGCCGATTTGTCCCAGCCAACCAACGCCATGTCGTGGTTTGTTTCCTGCCTTAGGTCGTCCTCCTCGTTCATCATATCCGTTCAGATATACCAGCCATCGTGCTGCCTGCGCATAGGTCAGTTTTTCGCATTCGCCTCCTGAAACATTCTGAAACAATCGAACCGTATGTCCGCTTTCCGAACGTTCTCCGTTTAACTTTTTTCCACCAAATTCTATTCCATTTCTGACCTCCGGCACCTGCCAGAAGGGGCGTTCCGGGTGGAACAGCCAGAAGCGGTCCTGCCATTTGTCCAGGTAATCCCGGATCGGCTGTTCCGGGAAGTGCCCCAACTGCCACAATTTGCCCCAGCGCTGCAGAGCATCCCGGGGTTCTTCAAACGGTGTCGGTACACCGTTCCCATCCACGCGGGAGAACACGGTGTGCAGCACCGCCAGCAGCAGCCGCAGCATGGCGGCGTCCTGTGTGGGCATCTCGCCC
>ERZ773204.655-NODE-655-length-29268-cov-13.628385_pt1 | contig 29268 bp, 36 predicted proteins | sample MGYA00581007_ERZ773204 | MGnify/ENA primary metagenome ERZ773204 (study PRJEB29015, sample SAMEA2737757) | human gut metagenome | biome: human gut; feature: human-associated habitat; material: faeces | place: China | collected 2012 ... | reverse complement strand
CGGAAAATCGCACTGTCTTATCCAACGGTCGTACACCGCATGCCCCGTCTCTACATCATGGTTACCCATATTACCTACCACATATCCCATATAATTCATCATATCCGCCGCAACATGAGTAGACACGGTATCCATAAAATTATAATAGTAAGCTGTAGGCTGACCTTGCAGGATATCCCCATTATCCATCAACAGGCAATTATCCCCATATTTCTCACGCTGTTCTTTCACAAAGGAATGAACACGGGCAAGACTTCCACTCCATTCTTTCCGTTCGATAAAGTTATACGGAAAGAAATTCCCGTGCACATCACTGGTTTCTATAATCTTGATAACCACTTCTTCCTGATTATTGGATGCAGACAACTGCATACCTGCCCACAACAGCAGGGCACTGATACATATTCTATATTTCATTTCTCTATTCTTTATTCTTTTTTAGTCAAAGGATGCGTGAATACAAACCGGGCGCCTTCGGTATAATCCTTGTCCACCCATATCTTACCTCCCAGATTCTCGATTATCAGCCTGCTAATGGCCAATCCCAGCCCCGTACCTTGGGAATATTCATTCAATTTCTCGAAACGTTCAAATACCTTTTCACTCTTATCGGGCGGAATACCGCAACCGGTATCCGACACTGACAATTCCAACTGCTGATGCTGTTTGTCTATGGCAACCGTCAGTTTGATAGAACCGGACGGAGTAAATTTTGCGGCATTGGACAGCAAATTAATCAACACCTGCTTCAGACGCTGGGCATCCGTCTTGACAACCAGCGAAGGCACAGGAGTTTCAAACAGAAACAAAGCACTGGTCTTGCGTCCATACTCCACTGTAGACAAAGCCGTCTGACACAACTCTACCACATCACATTCTTCCCATACGAATTTTATCCTTCCGGATTCCATGCGCGAGATGTCCAGAATATCATTTATGAGGTGCAACAACAAATCGGAATTCTTCTGAATGATATCACAATACTGCTCTTTCTCGGCAGGAGAGGAATCATCACTGACCAACACGCTGGAAAATCCCACAATGGCATTCAAGGGAGTGCGTATTTCGTGACTCATATTGGCCAGAAAAGCCGTCTTCAACCTGTTGGATTCCTCCGCTTTCTCCTTGGCTACCAGCAGTTCCTCGCCGGATACTTCCAGATTATGTTTCAAGTGGTTGATACGGATAATATAATATATGGCTATCAAGAAACAGGCTATCAGGAACATGAACGCCGAAACAACCCCTATGACCCAATATTTATACTGCTCATAAAACGAAGGAGTCTTGTTCACCAACACCGCTCCCTGAGGAAGATTCAATGAATCCAATTTGAATTCATGCAAACGCTTTATATCAAAAGTATAGTTTCCGGGAATAGTCAACAAGTCCACCCCTTCTCTATCCCCTTTATCCAAAAAATCATAAGTAACCGCGCCTATATTCTTTCCTACCGCATGGTACTCGGGAGTATATCCTCCCAATGCCCAATGTCCCAGCCCCACAGATGCAATAGTAAACACAGGCAGGGTGGGATTCGCATCGCGCAGCATATAAGTCGTATTACCAATAACATAACTCTCCGTACAGTCTACACGCCATGTTCCCAATAACACACACGTATTTTGAGGCAACCTGCGCATCCTTTCACTCACTTCCATAAAGGTTTCTGTACGGCCGTCCAGCCAAATTGTTTCTAAATCGGGGTACTTCTTCATCTCCTTTTTAACCAAGGCTTGCATAGACAACCCGCCATAGGTATTATCCGATATAAATGCCACACGGCGCATATCAGGATAAAAACGACGCATCAGCTTTATGTTTTTATCGACATCATATTCATATACATAACCGGCAACAATATTATAATCACTGAAATCCGTATAAATATTCTTACTTTCAGGTTCCCATACCCGCGTGTCGATACTATCATCGGGCAATACCAGTCCGTTGACACTGACCATGCCACAGATAGACGGAGTCTTTTTAGCTATCTCTGTGTCTTGTGAGATATAAGCCGACCATGCCTCCTGCCCCAACAATATAACCAGTGACGGACGGTTTTTCCCCTTATACTTACCAAGGATGGAGGCCATACGCGATTTCCACAGATAGGCCTCGGACAAATTCTTGCAGTTCATACTCTCTATGATCGGAGTATACTTGCCGCCACGCTGTCTGTATTCATCCATAAAAGCAGACAGGTTGTCAGAAATACTACGCGTTTCGGGATTATAAGAAGTGACAATAAGGATAGGCCCTTCCGAGGTCGTTTCCGCCTTCACAGGACACAGAGCAACCACAGGAAGCAGCAGGACTAATAGCATAAAAAACCTGAATATGATTGCCAATCCCCTCATTTCCTTTAGAATAATTTCTAAAAATTCGCTGCAAAGATAATAAAATAAAAACAGAACACAACCAATTGGCATATATTTTGTTTCTCTTAAAGCAGATGAAATTTAACAAATATATAATATGGCTTACATAGACTATTACAAAGTATTGGGAGTGGACAAAAGCGCCACCCAAGATGATATCAAGAAGGCTTTCCGTAAGCTGGCCCGCAAATACCATCCTGACTTGAATCCGAATGATCCTGGAGCCAAAGATAAGTTTCAGGAGATAAATGAAGCCAACGAAGTACTGAGTGACCCGGAAAAACGTAAGAAATACGACGAATACGGGGAACACTGGAAACATGCCGACGAATTTGAAAAACAAAAGCAACAATATGGAGGTGCCGGTGGATTCGGAGGGTTTGGCGGAGCCGGAAGCGGATTCGGTACGGACGGTAACGGCAGTTACTGGTATTCCGGCAATGGAGGAGAAGAATTCACCGGTGCACATTTCGGTGGCAGCGCAGGTGGTTTCTCTGATTTCTTTGAAGAACTGTTCGGGCATCGTGGCGGTGCAAACGGCGGACGAAGCGCCGGATTCCGTGGACAGGACTATAATGCTGAATTACAACTTTCATTGCGTGAAGCCGCCGAAACACACAAACAAGTGCTTAATGTAAACGGAAAGAACATACGTATCACTGTTCCGGCAGGTATAGCCAACGGACAGACTATCAAATTGCGTGGTCATGGTGCACCGGGGGTAAACGGTGGTCCTGCAGGCGATCTGTACATCACCTTTGTCATTCCAGACGATCCTGTATTCAAACGTCTGGGAAATGATTTATATATCCATGCTCCGCTTAGCCTCTACACCGCCGTACTGGGTGGTGAAGAAACCGTGGACACACTGAACGGCAAGGTAAAACTGAAAGTAAAACCTGAAACCCAGAACGGAACCAAAGTCCGTTTGAAAGGCAAAGGCTTTCCTGTTTACAAGGAAGAAGGCAAATTTGGCGATCTGATAGTAACTTATAATGTCACCATTCCTAGCAACCTGACCGAACATCAGAAAGAGCTGTTCCGCCAATTAAAAGATAGTAGCAATTAAAAAAAGAGAAGGATTATGCAGACCGATTTAATTATTATCAACGATTTTTGCGACCGTTGCCATGTGGACCCGTCGTTCATTATGGAACTGGAAGAAGACGGACTGATCGAAGTCCGGGTGATTGACGAGGAACGCTACCTCCCCACATCCCAACTAGCGGAACTGGAGCGTTACACGCATTTATATTATGACTTGTCCATCAATATTGCAGGAATCGACGCCATTCACCACATGCTGGAACGTATAGAACTTCTGCAACAGGAAGTGCGTTCATTAAGAAACGAACTGGAATTCTACCGCTAAAATCCGTGTCCGGAGAGGGAAAGCGAAAACTGCACCCACTTCTCTTTCCGGCACTGTTCATTTACTTTTATATTTCTGTTTTTACCGTTGTTTCTATACGATAAGCAGGAGTGCCGAACCGAGCATCACCGATTCTCTTCTCATTATTATATATACCAAGAAAAAGTAATGGGCTGTTCCGCTCTTTCTTCGTTTTTCCATTTATTTTCTTACTTTTTTCCGCTTTATTATCCTACGTTTAACCTAAAATCACTATCTTTGTAGACTTAAAAGCAGCCGGCCGGTCTGCCGCTGACGCCGCAAGGCGAAAGAGGAAAGTCCGGGCAACGCAGAGCATCCTACTTCCTAACAGAAAGCCATCTGCGAAGGTGGAGTAACGTAGAAGAAAACAACCGCCACAATTCCTACGGGAAACGGGGTAAGGGTGAGAAGGTGGGGTAAGAGCCTACCAGCCGCATGGTGACATGACGGGCTGTACGTCTTAGGAGTTGTAAGGTCATGTAAACCGACATTATGAGGGTTGCTCGCCCCACGTCGGAGGGTAGACCGCTAGAGCCTGTTGGTGACAACAGGCGTAGATAAATGGCAGGCACTTCGCCGCAAGGCGAAGAACAGAACCCGGCTTACAGGCCGGCTGCTTTTTTTTCATATATCCTAATGAAGAGCTTATGAGTACCATGAACAAGGAAAAACTGAAAGGTCTGCAATCGTTTCTCAAAGATGATATATGGCGGGTGACAGAAGACGAGGTTAGCAAATCCCGAGGAATACTCTATAATGCAATAAAAATCGCTACTCTTTCTGTTCGTGAATTCACTCAGGGACGTATTTTGAATAAAGCATCCGCACTGACATACAGCACCCTGCTTTCTATTATTCCCATTCTGGCCATTTTATTCGCCATCGCACGCGGTTTCGGCTTCTCCAACCTGCTGGAAACCCAATTCCGTAGCGGTCTTGAAGGACAGAGTGCGGCTGCCGAAACCATTCTTGGCCTGATTGACTCCTATCTGGTGCACGCCAAAAGCGGAATTTTTATCGGAGTGGGTCTGGTGATGTTGTTCTGGACCATTCTGAGCCTGACCTATAACATAGAACGTACCTTCAATTATATATGGCAAGTGAAGAAGCCCCGTACACTGTATCGCAAAATGACGGATTATTTCTCCATCCTGCTCTTACTGCCCCTACTTATCGTACTTTCCAGCGGTCTTACCATCTTTATGTCCACCATGGTGAAAAACATGGAGGACTTCGTATTACTGGCACCCCTGATGAAATTTCTGGTACGCCTGATTCCTTTCATCCTGACTTGGGCCATGTTTACGGGACTGTTCGTCTTTATGCCCAATACTAAAGTGAAACTGAAGTATGCCATCATTCCGGGTATCATCGCAGGCACAGCCTTTCAGGCTTTTCAATACTTGTATATCGGCAGTCAGATATGGGTATCAAGGTACAATGCAATCTATGGTAGCTTCGCCGCCATTCCTATGTTCTTGTTATGGGCGCAAATTTCATGGGGAATCTGCCTGTATGGCGCAGAACTTTGCTATGTGGCACAGAATCTTCGCAACTACAGTTTCAGCAAAGAAACGGCAAATATCAGCCGCCGTTATCACGACTTTCTGTGTATCCTCATCATGTCTCTGATATGCAAGCGCTTTGAGACGGAAGAGGCTCCTTATACCGCCGAGACACTCAGCGACGAACATAAAATCCCGATAAGGCTCACCAAGAAAATCCTGTATGAACTACAGGACATGCACATGATTTATGAAACTGCTATGGACGGTGACGATGAAAGCATAGGCTATTTGCCGTCAGTAGATATCAACCGGATGAACGTGGCTATGCTGCTGAACAGACTGGACATAGCCGGAACGGAAGCCTTCAAAATAGACAAAAAGCGATACAGCAGTTCTTGGGAGGCGCTGGCAAATGCCCGTGAAGAATATTATAAAAGCACCAGCAAGATATTGCTGAAAGATTTATAATTCTGATATTCGATTTTACCACAGATTGCACAGATTCTTTTTTGCTCAAAAGCCGATGCGGATAATTCCGGATTTCCACAAAGAAGTTTCTTTCATCTTCAACAATCATCTGTGCAACCTGCGGTAAAAGAATCAGGAGAACTGCATCATGCGGCTTAAATATTTGCCGATGATATCAAACTCTATATTCACAATGCTTCCCACTTTAAAAGTATGGAAATTGGTATGTTCGTAAGTATAAGGAATGATGGCAACCTGAAAAGTATCCTCCGTAGGGTTACAAACGGTCAGACTCACACCATTCACCGTAACCGAGCCTTTGTCCACCGTGATGTAGCCGCGCTTTGCCATTTCCTTGTCAAACGCATATCTGAAAGTAAAATACCAGCTTCCTTCAGCATCCTTTATATCCATACATTCGGCAGTCTGATCCACATGTCCTTGCACAATATGACCGTCCAGCCGCCCGTTCATCATCATGCTGCGTTCCACATTCACTTTATCTCCCACTTTCAGCAAGCCGATGTTGGAACGCTCTATCGTTTCTTTCATGGCGGTAACCGTGTACGTTCCATCCTGTAAACTGACTACAGTCAGGCACACACCGTTATGAGAGATACTCTGGTCTATTTTCAGTTCGTCCACAAACGAACATTTCAAGGTGAGGTGCAGATTTTCCTGCTCCTTTACAATACGCACCACCTCCGCATATTCTTCTACAATCCCTGAGAACATAAGTTTTAGTCTTTAATTAAGTTTCGAGAACAAAGATAGAACAAAAAACACAAATATTCGAAACTTACCGACGGTTAATGACAAATGACCGGCAATTCGTCGCTAACCTGCCTTTTTTACATATTCAGAACAAAAACAGAGTGCCCAATTCTTTTTTATTATATATTTGCACTTTATACTTTGCAAACTTATTAAAAACAAACCATGGACAGCACAAAGATTGTTGGTGAAAAAATAAAATCACTACGTGAAACAAAAGAAATCAGTGTGGCCTTGTTAGGCACACCCTTTTTTCGGACACAACTTTTGTGATTAGGAAAAATAGTTGATTGATAACGAGTTAGTAAATGACACAAGTACGGATTTATCCGTATAAACATTATTTCGCTAAGGAAACTACTCTTTTCATGTAGGTTTCTATGTAGGTTAATTAATACCAATTGATTCCTACTAATGCGAATTAATAATAAGTCATTAACTAACTCGTTATCAGTCTATGTACACGATTAACATCAGGGGTAAGCAGAACCCGAAAGACACCAAGATGGTCAAGCTGGAGATAATTTTCTTCAAGACCGGTTACGCCCGTGTGCCGAAGGTTATAAACATCACAGGGCTATTAAAAGACTGGGATGTCAAGTCTCAGAGTTTCCGTGTAGGGAGTGCGGAGGCCACTACCAAGAACAAACTGCTTTTCGATTTGCGAACCAAATATCTGCATGTCGCCGATACCTGGGAGATGGAAGGCAGAAACTGGTCGCCCGTCCAGCTATCACATTGCTTCGATGAAATCAAGGCGGCCAAACCCGAGGTCAAAGTAAAGAGTGTCCAGCAGATGATCGATTATCTTGAAGAGACATTCAAAAACAAGAAACGCATCAAGAACGGTCAGATTGTCGACAGCACGACCAATGCTAAACGGTATGTCTATCTCAAGCGTGAACTGCAGGCGTTTACAAAGGAAAAATATGAAAAAGCCTTTTCCTCTTATTTCTTTACGGATATTACAGAAGAGTTTCTTCTTGACTTTGCGTTTTGGCTTAAAGAAAGAGGTATCAGAAATGGCAACAAGGCCGGACTTACACACAAACTAAGGTTGCTCCGTGCCGTATGCAGGCAGGCAGAAAAGAAAGAGATGTACGGGGTGAATATGGATAACTTCCTCTGTCTCGGTGATGATATTAATTGGCCGGAAACCACTTCAAGAGCAGTTCCGGAAACAGTCATAGCTAAAATCGCAAATGTTGACCGTACCTTGTTTACGAAAAAAGAGCAGTTGCATCTTGATTTGTTCCTGTTCAGCTACTATACCGGAGGTATGGCGAATGTCGATGTATGTAACCTGACATGGGATTTGGTCCAGGAAGACCGCATCGTCTATGAACGTATCAAGTTTCCCAAAACAGCCAAACCGGAATTACTCAGTAAAGCAAAAGCCATCATGAATAAATACCGTGGGCAAAGTTATGGAAATTATGTATTTCCTGTTTTTACTCATAAACACACGACCACTTCCAAGAAGACTACACGTGTCAAGCAAATTTCCACACGCCTTTCACAAACCTTGACGAAAGCATGCAAGATGCTGCGCATTAAAGAAAACATCACATGGTATTCCGCCCGTGGCTCTTTCATATCGAAGATGGTAGATGCCGGTAATAATCCGTATGTGGTTGCAGAGATGGCTGGTAACAGCCCATTGACCATCTATAAGCATTACTACAAGAATACAAAGCGGGAAGAAATCAAGCGGCAGATGGAAGAAATGTTCTGACCAGACATATCCATAAAGTTGTAAACACCTTGACAATTTCTCTGATGGATAAATCATACGGTGTAATGGCTGTTAAAAGTCATTGATTACCAATGTGATATTTGCAATATTGACAAAATCGCTCTTATTCTCGATTATTTTCATTACCTTTGTGGTCAATAACTTAAATAGAATTTATATGAAAGAATTGGTTTCAAAAATACAGGAAGTATATGCTACATTCTCCACGGATGCGGCACTTCAGATTGAAAAAGGCAACAAGGCCGCAGGGACCCGTGCCCGTAAGACCTCGTTGGAACTGGAAAAACTGATGAAAGAGTTTCGTAAGCTTTCCTTGGAAGAGTCTAAAAAATAACCTTTACACGTCCGGTCGTTATCACATAATGGCCGGTTCTTCTGCAGATGCGGCATAAAAACCATATTGGCAGAACGACAGGCTGCCTTTGCAAATGCTACATTCCGCTCAACATCTCCAGAATACGGAGATGCAATATACACCAGTTTGTTGTGTTCCATCCTTCACCGTCCTCTCTACTTAGAAACCACTTGCACAACCGTCCTTGTTAGGTTCATAGCTCCCTGCGCTGCATAGACTGCTCCCATCACATTTGCTTTGGTTCCCGTTTCCAACCCAAACTGCCCCGCAATCCGAGGAATCTCACCTGCCGATAACATAAGTCCCAGACCAAGCAGTGCCTGATCCTTAACGACCATCAGACCTGCGATCAGGACCGTCGCCTGTAAAAATGCGGTCAGGCACAGACCGATTACCTGCTTGCACCAGCCAACAAATCCATCAATATATCCCCTTGGCACACTGAATAAATAAAGGCTCCCTACTGCAATCTGGATCAGCAGGATCCCGCCCCGTTTTAAGTTCGCAAAGAACACTTTGATTACCGCATAACCCATGAGGATCAGGAGAAAAATCATAAAAATCGGGCTGCTGATACTTCCGATTCCACCAAAAACTCCAGATGTGGCAGCTTCTTGCCAGGTAGCAGCTTCCTGAAGAGACTGCACAATCCCTGCCGCAACTGTCCCAATATCTTCTCCCAATCCTGTAATACCGGCTGTAAAACTCCCCTGAAGTGAAATACTGAGCTTATAAAGTTCCACTGGAACAGTCGTAAAAAGGCTGGCTGCCAGGAATCCTTTGATTACATTCAGGGCAGTATCGCGTATGCTTCCCCTGCCATTCTGATATTCAATTCCGCATTCAAAGGCTGCCACTACGATTCCCGTCACATAAAGTGCCCATGCCAGATAATAAAAAAGAAGCACAACAGACTGTACCCAGCTCATTTCAAACAGTTCAGCCCCCATGCTTCCCATCTGCATGAAAAAATCCCCCAGAAATCCAACAATCTGACCATACAGCCAGTCAATGATCTGTCCCAGAACCGTGTCTGCAACAAAATCCCAGATAAACAAGTTTTAACCACCTCCCCTTAACACATCTTCTGTCCCATTTGCATAGTTTCCTCCGGTTCCTGAAACACTTGCAGATAGGTTTTTATCGCTTCGCTGAGTACTTTATAATCCTCTTTTCCGGGCTGATATACATACCAGCCGATCTCCTTTCCATAGGACCAGATGTGGGGATTTACCCCGTCGCGAAAATTGGGATTAGTCGTTTTTTTCAGCCCCCACACATCTCCAAATTTCACAACCATGCTGTCGATCATTCCTTCATTCCGATTCAAAAGGGTCACTTTCAATCGGTCATAATGATCCGCAACCATGCCTGTCTGAAAGTTGATTTTGACACGGATCTGATCCGTCAGCCTTCCATAACAACAATTCCCGACAAACCTTGGTTCTGAAAAGTTCGCTCCCGTTCCAAATAATTTTTTAAGTTCTCTCTCAAAAAACGTCATGCTTTCCTCCTCCGACCTATGTGGGTTCTCACGTTCTTCCCCTTCTTTCTTTCCTGCCATTTTTCCTGGTTCCACCTTCTGGCAAACGCTTCCTGTCCATAATGCAACTGTTTCTCCCTCTCTTGTAAGCAGTTCATCCATCCTTCCAATCAGTCTTTCCATATGCGCCTGCCAGTGCTTCCAATCCCGTTCCTGAAACCAACCGCCCCACAAAACTCCCGACTTCTCCTGCTCTTTTGCACATTTACGGCTGTAAAAAAGAGTTTCCGACAGATATTCCCTTACCCACTGAAGGGATTCTTTTGATGCTGTAAAAGAAGACAGGGAGGAAAACTTTTTATCCCCCCTGATTCCATCCAGTGCAGAAAAATCCTTCTCCTGGAATTTTACAATTAGTTCTGCCACTGCCATTGGGCTTGTATGAGACACCCCTTCTGACACTTCCGGAGGGGCATTCCAAGAATCTGCCCTCAACCAGTCAATCATCTGCTGAAGCTTCACATCTCCTTGTTCCGGAAGATGGTTCCGTATAAGACCAATGGCATCCAGCCCAGTATCAGACTCAAACGCAGTAATTCCCCAACATCCCATGACATCCCTCCTAAATTCCGAGAATCTGCCAGATATAAAGCGGTGCAGTTAGGGTAAATACCAGACAGGCAAACAGAATTGCAGGTGCTGCCCATTCAAACTGTCCGTGCTTCCGATAATCAAAGTATGCCGTTCCCAGTTTTCCAAAAAAGAACACGGCAAGGATCAGATCTATAGCGGGAAATACAACATGATCGACAACTGTTTTAATCTGTTGGGATGCCGTCTGCCAAGTTCCCTCAATCGCACCGGCTACATCGCCCGATGCATATACCGGAACGCAGAACAAAACTACCAGTACGAATACCATGCACATAACTGCTGAAATTTTCTTTGTTCTCATTTATTTTTCCTTTCTACTAAGATTGTGTGAGTTTCAGCCCCATTCTTTGCTGTCTTTCAAGAAGAGGAGCCAATTCGATAATATCCGGATGTTCCTGAAACTTTAGATCTCCCCGAAAGCCAACTTTTAAACTGCTAAACCGCTTTGCCTCCTCCTGCAAAGAAGTAGGTGCATCTAGTGGAAGTTCCTGATTCCACCGAACCCATTCCCCATTTTGAAAACGTGGCTGCAATCTCAAAATCACATAGGATTCCGGAACAAATACAGGATAATACCTTAATACTCCTCCAACTCCATAGTAAGGCTTCCCTTCCATCATCACTGTCTTTTGCATTAATTCCAGTGTATCCTCTAAAGATGTACAAAACCAGCACTCCTTATCACCCATCCTTCGTATCCTGCCATCCCGCAGAATATCTTCCAAATGGTCACGGGTTGTGTAATGATACAAAAATCCCTTTGGTTTCTCCGTCTGTTGATATGACATACTTCCTCCTACTCTGGTTTCTGTGGTGCGATATGCCAGTCACTCCACAAGTTCCCATCAATGGTAATAGAATCATTCAGATTCATGGAGAGCATTCCAGCCGGTGTCCAGCAATCCAGCAGCCAAGTATATGGCGTATAACTTCCGTCCGGATACCAAATTGGTGTAAAATGCGTTCTCCTCTCATAGGTACTGTAACCATTTTTCTTAAACTCATGGGTCATATCATAGCCGACATTCATCCGCTCCAAAAGCCTCCAAAACCTCTCATACTGAAATTCCGGAAAATAAGTCACCGCATTCTGCGCAGATGTCACTGCAGAACTCTGATTGGTGCTGACATGAGTTGTTACCTTTTCCTGGAATCCATAACCGGATTTCATCGTCCTTCCCGTAGCAGTAGGGGACTTTTCATCGGTTGTAATTCTCATATCTGCAGTCAGGCTTGCGGAATATCGGTCCAGATCAAACTCCCACCAGCCATGGTCACACCAGTACCCGTCATCATCCTCATCCCCGCTGTGCCATACCCAGTATTCCCTCCACCATGGTCTCCACACACCCCAGGATGCAGAGGTTACTTCTGCATTGGAAGGAACCGAAGGTCTTGTAAACTCGTCATTCCGGTCATCCGCATTGGGATCTGGCGGTGGATTTTCATCCAGATCCACAACCTTGATGTGAAGAGTTCCTTTACTTGTTCCTCCTCCGCCCCGCACACGGACGGTCATCGTCATAGTCTGAGGCTGCTCCGGTGTTGTCCAGCGGATCCAAGCCAGCTGACTGTCGCCAGACGGATAATATACCTCCCCTACCTCATAGCTTCTTCCCCCTACGGAAAATGTTACGGATACCGGATGATCCGGATCACTCTGCCCGCCGCTTACCTCTACTGCCGTAATCACTTCCGTATTCGTCCGATATTCATAATCATAAGTCGTGATTTCCGGTTCTTCTGGAGGCACATCCCGGAACCGTACAATACCAAGACCCAAGGAACTCTTTATTTCACTGTTGGAACGGACTCCCGATGTCGGACCGCCCCAGGCCGGATATCCCAGATCTGGTGTTTCCAAAAACATGGAAAGCGGCAGGTTCTGAAATGCCACTGTTGGAAGGACAGTACGAAGCCCACCACTTAACATCTCATCATAGAGCGCTGCCTCTGTTGCTGTAACCGCAATCAGGGTTCCCTGAAATTTAAGGAAACTGATCGGCTCCAATAAGAGCCTATACTCCCCTCCCACCAGTGTGTCAAAGTCCATTCCGGTTAGTCCGGCAATGCTACGCACCACCTGTTCATCTGTAAAATAGCTTTTTATCTGCTCAATATTAGCTTGCCCCAAGCTTTTCGAGCTGATGATCCTTGGTAGGGGCTGTGCCGGATTCACATACTCATACGGATTGGTGTCGATCATCAGGGCACTTCCTTTGGTATATGACATTTTACTGACTTTCCCAAAGGAGTAGGTAATATTGGGATGCTTATTTGTTAAGTCAATCGGTCTTGTTACCGGATCATGGCTCTCTGCCCGGATTACGGTAACCCGCACTCCTTCATTTCCCGGTGACCAGGAATTCTGGATGGTCCCCTGTCCCATACTTCCGCCACCTCCATCCAGGTTCCCGTCCCCTACCGCATAAACCTGGATGGAGAGTATCAAAGACAGTAAGATTGAGACTGTAAAAAACACATATTTCTTCTGTTTCAAGTATCCTCCTTTCCAACCACGGGAAGCCTTGTTTCCTTCCCTGGTTTCTGGGAAAAGAAAAAACACCACATTGATGCGGTGCTTCCTCTTTCTGTCTTAATCCATAATGCCAATCTTATTCCCGTTTTCATACATATCTTCTGCTGCAGTTCCAGAGCCTCCTCCTCCATGATTTTCTACCCAGCCGAATCCTGGAACATAGATCTGGTTCCCGGAAGTATCTCCTGCCTGCGGCTGTTCCGGATCTGCTACCGGTTCGGACGGTTTTTCTACCGCTTCATGATCCACCGGAACCGGAGGGGTATCCTGCTTTGTACCATCCGGTTTTTGTGTTGGATCTGTCAGGATCTCCTTGCTTGGCGGTTCTGGTTTGGTTGGTTTCGGTTGGATACTCTGCGTTGTCTGATCAGTCTGTGGCGCCCGACTGTCCACCGCCTGAGTGTCTGTTTCCTGATTTTCTCCGATTCCTGGATGAATCACAAGGCTCTCTTCTTCTCTGGACACTACTTTACTTTCCTCTTCCTTCTTTTCAAAATCTCCAGGATCTACAATCAATTCTGTTTCCGTTTCCCCTGTTCCTGGCAGAACATCTTTACCTGACGGTTTCGAACCAAACTGCATTCCTATGGCAGCGATCAGGCCGATTCCTATGAGCACGCCACCCAAAATTGCCAGATTCTTTTTCATCTTCTCTGTCAGTTTCATAATTCTGCTCCTCCTTTATCCTGTTTTGTTATGCACAACATACTATACAATCCTCTCAAAGTCCAGGTCATTCCCTAGAACACCTCTGTATATCCAGCCTGTACCTTCAATGTGATCCACATGGATGGAAGAATCCGGCCGCCAAACCGAACCGGAACCTCCAGTCTAACAATAGCATCTGCCTCAAACCGCTGCGCATGGGCTGGATCTGATGGGGCCAGAGGTGCATTCCGAAGCGTCACTTGCAGGCTGTCTATGGCAAACTCCATTGCAGTTCCAGTATCCGCATACTTTATATGCCTGCCGCCAGACAATCGGGTCCCTATGGTTTCATCCAGATAATCATAAATGTCCCCTTCATTCAGATCTTCTTCCCAACTTCCCTCTCCAAAAGGAACATAACTGCCAGAATATCCCTCCCTGACTCCATGATACACACCTGCATAATTATCATTGACTGTGGAGATGACAGCATCCTCCACGGCTTCCCGCACACCTGCCGCAATAATTTGAAGCCGGAAATACTCACTAATCCCACACATCAGAATAATCAACGAAAGAACAATCCCGATGGTCATGGGAAATGAGGAGGCTCGCCTGTCTCTCAGTATCTCTTTCATCCGTTTCCGCAATCCCTCCACCTCATTTCCAGTAAACTTCTGATTTTCCAGCTGCCTGTGCGCGAAGCGTAACCGGAAAAGAAGCAAACTCGCCAAACAGACCGATATTTGTATCCATCGTCAGGGTAACGGTAACCTCTTCATTTAACTGGATTCTTCCATGACTGGACCATAAAATGTCCGGATAAAGCCCTGTTTTTTCTGACAGCACAGCGGCACGGCGGCTTGTCTCTGTACCTACGCGCCCGCTTACCTCTGCTTCACGCACCAGTTCTGTAGCGAAGGTATCCAACTGCTGTTTCTGAATAAAAATCGGAAGCACACGCATGGCAAGGGCAAGCACCATGACCGCACACAAAACCAACACGATCACATCCACATATCCTTCGCCCCGTCTTTCTGACAGTGCTCTCCATAAACGATGACTCCTCATCCTCTCCTCCTTCCTGTCTAAAACATTCCTCCGAGGCTCTCCAATGCCACATAGCAGATAATCGCCAGGTAAGTCAGCAGAAAACATACCAGCATGACAAAGGAAAAAACACGGATCTTAGGAGGGATTTTCTGTGCCTGTGCTTTTAATCTCTGCAGTTCGATCTGCTTAAAATCATGAGCCAGCATCTGAAAATACACTGTGCTGTCATCCCCTCGAAGGACACCAATCAATCCACGTACCACATCGGACAGCATGGGCGAGTTCAGTCTTGCCTCGAATCGTGTCAGCGCCGCTTCATAATTGGAGGAACGCATATCCGCCAGAAGAATATCTAACTCTCCAGTCAGCGCTGGTCCCGCATTCCCCTTGAACCGCTCCAACATACCGATCACATTACGGCTTGCTTTCAGTTCCTGTTCCATAGTCGCCACCATTCTCGGAAGCTCCCCCTCTATCTCTTCCCGCTTTGCCTTTAAGGTTTCATCCGCTTTCTGATTTTCCTTAAAGTAAAGAAGTAAGGCCAGCACAACCACGACAGGAACTAGAAGTGGAAAAAGAAATATGCAGGGAATCGCTCCCAAAAGAACTGCGCCTGATTTTACCAGAGCATACGCCTGATACACTTCCGGGGTCATATTCATTCCACTGGCTTTTAACACATTCTGCATCCTGCTTCTCTTATATGCATCCATCCGGATGAAACCAGACAGTCGCACTGCTAGGATCATAAAATAAGTTTCCAATGTCTTTGCCGCTTTCCGCTCCTGTTTTACCGTACCCAGCATGGCCTTCGCCGCACCCATGGTAGGTAACTTTAGAACAGACGCAGTTAAAAAGAAAAGTCCCAGAGCTAAAAACAGCCCGAATAAAAACAACAAGCCTTCCATAGCTACCTCCTGTATTCAATGGGACGGGTCAATTTCACTACAAAGCCAGCGGATATAAAAATAGCCGCTGCAGTAGCAGCCAGAATACACTGTCCCAGTACCGTATGCATCAGTACATCATACCAATCCTGATTCAGCAGATACATAAGAGGAATATTGCCTACTACAAACACAACCATGATCATAAACTCTTTTCTTGGTTCTGCGATCATGTATTCCAGTTCTGCGTTCACGTTCCGCATATCCGACAGCTTTGATACGATGGGCGGCAGTGTAGTCTTTAAGCTCCGGTCATGCTGGCAGTCACTGACCGCATCGCACCACTCCCGAAACACCTCATTATCAATCCTTCCCCGCAAAATCCGAAGGGCGGCCTGAACATCCGGATTTACCATTTTAATCTGGATGAGAAAATCCTGAAATACTCTGGACACTGGAGGATTTAAATATGCTGTATTCTCCTCCACCGCCGTCACAATATCTTCTGTCCTCAGATATGCTGTGGTAATGACCGAAAGCGCCGTTTCCAGTTCTGCAGACACATCCCTTTTATAATGATTGGCAGTCAGTTTCACATACCAGAATGGCAGAAATAAAAAACCCACTGCCATCACCGGAGCCAGGAAAAAATTCCCTAACAAAATGGCAATGGATCCCCCAGCGCAAAACAGTGCCAGAGCAACTGCGCAGATGAAGGAAAACCGGTTCCCCCTGCCCGTCATTTGAAGAATGTTCTGTGCTTCCTTCAGTTCCCTGCGCAAAATCCCTGATTTTTTTCTTCCTGATGATTCCCTGATGTCTTCCCGCAGACTTCGTTTGGGATTCAATAAAAATCCAAACAGGCTGTCCGTAAACTCCACTGGCTTCATTTCCAGCAGTAAAAATACACCCACGATCATTCCTGCACACGCCAATAGCTGAATCGCCGTCATCCGTTCTCCCCCTCTCTATCCTTTTTTACATTCAAAAGTCCTGCCAGCGTTTCCTGCGGCATTCCATTCTCCATCAGCCGTCTTGCCAGACTGTCCGAAATTGGGTTGATTTGTCTATGATGCCCCACAATTACAAACTTTCCATCCTCCACTCTGTTTTCCGTAATCTGATATTGAAACAGCGGACGGTATCGTCTGGTTCCATCTGCCAGAATCTCACACTCCATGATTTCCATTAAACGGCGTTCCTTGTTTTCCAGCTGTTTGCAAAATGCGATGATCGGATAGGCTTCCGTTACAAATCCCATCAAAGTCTCATCGCTCATATCCACAGCACGTTTACACAGGGAAACCATGCGGCGGTAGGTTGCCTCACAGCTCATGGAATGGATGGTTGTCACAACCGCAACACCGGTTCTGGCTGCCTCCTGTGCCGCATTCGCTTCTGGTCCACGCATTTCTCCTACCACAATAATATCCGGATTAAAGCGTAGCGCCATATCAAGAAGTGCAATCTGATCTACTCTCTGCCTCTCATTCTCGCTGTCACGGGTCAAGGTATGAATCACGGAATTGACTACCCTCCCATCCTTTCTGCGTACCAACGCCAGCTCCCTTGAACCATTCTCAATACTGTAAATACGCTTACCGTCCGGAATTGTGGTCAGAAGCCAGCCTAACAGTGTGGTTTTTCCGGAGCTTGTGGCTCCCGCCACACACACAGAGATTCCATACCGGATGCACTCCGATAAAAAATCCAGCATCTGACTGGTTGCCGTTCCTCCCTTTATAAAGTCCTGTTTCTTCATGCTCTGGGGATTCACAATTCGGATCGAAGCTGCCACCCCGACATCCTCATCAACAAGAGGTGTCTTCAGTACAGCAATACGGATATTTTTACTTAAATGTCCCAGAACGCTTGGACTCGCATCATCCAGCACCATTCCAGACACATGCAACATACGCCGAATGACATTGATGGCATGTTCGGGGCTTTCAAAATGCTCTTTCAATTTTTCTGTCACTCCACCAGAATACTGGACCTCCACATCATCCCAGGCATTTACATCGATCTCCTCGATTCCTTCCCCGTAGATGTACTTTGTGAGAAAACCGAACTCTGCCATTTCTGAATAAATCGCATCAATCAGCTCATCCGTGGTTTTTCCCGGTACTTGTATACGGTTATCCTGAATATACTTCCCGGCAAATCGGCGGATCTGTGCTTTTATTTCTTCGTTTCCATCTCCGGTTACCAGATTACTATATTCTTTGGAAAGATACGCCTGTATCTCCTGCAGCACGGACTGAAAGTCACGCCCTTCATCCTCCGATGCAAAAAACAGGTCATGGGTACGGAGAGAACGACCTCCCGTTTTTTGAGTGCGCAGAGGATCCTCTATGTCCTCCTCTTCTGACCAGATATCCTCCTTTCCATGCATCTGTCCTTCACAAGTCTGTTCCGACAGGCTATCATTTTGGAGGTTTTCTTCTGTCTCCTCCCCTCCATCCAAGCCATCCAAAGAAGCCTCCGTTTCCATGATCTCCTCCGGAAGATGTCCAGAATCCTGTCGTGTTTCTTCCCGAACAGCTTCGGGAAAACCCGCAGAAAACGCGGCTTTGCTGCGTCTTTCCCCTAACATCCGAACACCTCCTTTGTGATTGCTTCCATGGTTTTTCTAAACCCTTTACTGTCCTTTAGTACCAGTTCTTTCAGAAGGTTCCCTTCCAGAACCTGTGCCTTTACTTCCTCGGAATGAGGGATCTGGAATGCCACATTGCCGAGCACCCGTTCAATGTGTTCGCTGGCCTCATTGGGATATACATTGCTCGCCACTTTATACTGCTTTTCTGCATCCCACTGACTGTCCTTAAGAAGCGGAAGCTGGCTGGAAAGATAACTGATGGATTTCAGATCACAGTTTACCAGCCGCAGCACTGCATCTGCCTCCATCAAGGCAATGGCCGAAAGAATGTCATTGGCAATACAGCTTCCACAATCAACGATGATATAGGGAGCGATCTTTCTCAAACACTGCAGTAATTCCTCTGCCTGTGGCCGCTCGTAAGGTGGGTATGTGTATTCATTTTCCCCCTTCCTCATTCCAAGGATTGTTAGATGGCGTATTTTTTTATGAGTAATACAGTTATGGCGTACCAACGATTCCGACACATGGGTTGCTGCCAGAACACTCCCCAGAGAATGCTCCTCTTCCAGGTCTCCAGGAGGACAGATACAGGGAAGCATCGGTGTATTCATATCACACAGAAGGAGAGCTACATCCTTCTTCTGCATGGCAAGACGCGCCGCCAGCTTCACTGCTGTCGTGGTTTTACCAGATCCAGGACTTCCCCAGACTGCCAGCATTTGATTCTCATTTTCCGGTTCCCAGTCAGGAGAGCTGTCCCCGGCTCCCCTGCTGAAAATACTGTTTTTTAGAAAATTCAAGGCTTACTCCACCCCGCTTTCCTCTGTTTCGCCCTGTCTGGTTTCCTCCTGCTCCTCTGCTTTGGTTTCCTCTGGCTCCTTATCAGAATGATCCAGTGCCTCGTTTTCTTCCGCTTCTCCTTCCATATCTTCTGGAGGATACAGTTCCGTTAACATCTGGTTTTGCGCTTCCAAAAACTGCCCTGCACTCTTTTCATCCCCGCGATACACCAGAGATAAATGCAGTTTTCCATCTGCCTCCAGTTCTGCCAAAACCATTGACTGCTCTGGTGTTACCAGCAAGGTAACGGTTCCAGGCAGCTCACGATCCGCTCCATCTTCCAGTTCTTCTCCCGTATTTGCGTCATATCCACTGTTTGCAGTCACAGCAATGACCTCCACATACTGAAGTTCCGCAGGAATTACTGTTTTTCCCTGCTTTCTATAATCTGGAGCTATGACTGACACAATATCGCCGCTCTTTAGCTTTCCGGACAATCCATTGGCAAATGCCTTAACCGTAACAGAGATTGCCTGCTTTTCTCCTGTCAGATGATAGAGATAGGCATTTTCTGCCGCCGGCTCTTCTGCAATCTTGGATGTCAGGATGTAATCTCCTGGCGCCAAATCTGCAGATGCAAATGCCCCAACTACAGTATCCGAATGCTTTACTACATCATCCGGCAGGTTATAACTGCCAACCTCTATGGTCTTTACCATGTCAGAAGTAATTTCTTCTCCCACTGAAATTGGTTTTACTACACGGACAATTTCCGTCTTTTCACTCATAGCCTTATTAAACAATGGTGTAACTGCAAAGCAGATGATCAAAGACAGCACGATGCAAAGCACACCAAGTACAGTCCTGTTTTTCAAAAATCGCATTTCATCTCCTCCAACTCTTTTCCTTATTTTGATTCCTTTTTAACCAGTGTTCCACTGACTGCTGTCTTCCTATTTTCTGTTGTGGTATACGATGGCCGCAACCATTGTAAGCGGCACTGCAACACAAACCATGATCCATAATTTCTTCTTCATATCATCCATCCTCCTAATCTCATACAATAAACAGCTGCCGCTCCTCCTGCCAGAAACGGTCCCACAGGAAATGCTTCTTTATCTCGTTTTCCCTTGAACCGATTCCACAGGCAGACCATACAACCATACATCACAAATCCTGTCAGTCCTAAACAGGAAGCAGTCAGGCTTGCCGGAAGTCCCAGTACCAAGCCGGTTGCTCCTGCCAGCTTGATATCACCGCCGCCCATTCCACCTTCCCTCTTGCAAAATAATGCAACTATGAGGTATGGCACTGCCCCTAAAGCTCCAAGCAGCTGTCCGGGGGCAAAGTTCAGAAAGGAAAGCAGGGCAATCCCTGCCTGGAATCGGTCCGGAATAATCCGGTACCGAAGATCCCAGGCAGAAACCGCAATAAGCAGCGAGAAAAAAAGCACTGCCTGTACCGCCTGAAGCAGCGATATCCTGATCTCCATATCAACCGCTATAGTCAAACATTTCCTGCACCCTGCGTACCAGTGTAGGAAGTACGGTATCATTAAACAGTGCATAAAGACCTGCCAGAAGCAGTGCTCCCAGCACAACTGCGATCAGGATCTTAATGGCTGTGTCCACATATCCCTCACCGGATGTATCCTGAAGCTTGTTTTTTACATTCCACATATGCATAACCATTGCATTTCGATAATTTACCAGCTGTCTTTTAATATTCTTCATTTGATCTCCTCCATTGATTTTCTGTTTTTGTTCTCTGTACCCCTTAAATCAGACCATGTTCTGCCCTGGATTTTGAGGGGGTGCTGTCTGTAAGGTAGATGCCTGTGCCATGGACAGTGCCTCTCCATAAGCTCCCAATACCGCCTGTTTCAGCTCGTTGCGGAATTCCTCCGTCACAGGAAAACAGATATCCTTGTATCCATCCTGTGTTTTCCGGCTGGGCATAGACATAAAGAGCCCATCCTTACCTCCCTCGACGATTTTGATTCCCCGGACGGCAAAACATCCGGCGATTGTGGCGGATGCATAGGCTCTGATCCCGCCCTGTACTCCTGGTGGATACATAGATGTAATCCGAACGTCTAAATCTGGCATACTGATTCTTCCTCCTTTGTTTTTTTCTGCTCATAAACCGTTCCTTTCTGGATCTATTTCAGTCAAGCAGACAGACAAAACTGCATGCTAAAACTGCATGGTGTGTATGAATTCCTCCGCCAGTTGCGACTCTGTAAAATCAATTCTCTTAAAGTCATAACGATCCACATAAAAAAAGGAACTCCCTGTTTCATCATAGAGTTCCAGCACATCACTAATGGATAGCCCATGACCTGTATAACCGGACGGCGGATGATACCGGAATTTATCATAGAGTTCTTCCAGGTCATTGGTGTCAGATGCCCCTTCATAGACTTTGATATAAAAATCCGGCTTGGGGGAGCCATATTGCTGCTCCATCTGGAAAAGTGCAAGGAACTTCATATGCACATCCACATCTCCTCTCAGTTGCCAGATGCGTACATCTTTTAGCCCCTTTGCCGATTCCATATCTTGCTGGCTATTTGCCAACCGGTCGTAGATCCCGTCCTGCCACTGAATTTTTTGGATATTCCTCTGCTTACGCAGGAAGCTTTCTAATGCTTCATTCTGAAACATGGGATCCACTACTGCACATCCTTCCGTCACACGACCTACCCGGTTCCCATAATACCGGATCACTCCATTTTCAATCTGAATCTGCTTCATTTCCCTTCCCTCATTTCTAAATCATCTCCATCCCCCCGTCCTTCTGTACCTGTTGAAACTGTTCCAGACTCTGCACATCGGGAAAGATCATCCTTCCCTCTAACATTTCCAGTACGGCAAAATCATCCCTGTCGCAGATCAAAATCCGATACTGGTAGTCCTTCTGCATCATTACATAGCTCCATACTTCCTCTGGATTTACCAGCCATACCCCTGACGCATAGCGTCCATCCGGCAGAAAACTGTATCCAGAATATTCAGGGGAATGTCCATGTAAATCCAGCGCCCCAAATGGACGGATCTGGGAGAGCTGGAGTCGTTCCTTTTCCCCCAACAGTTCTGGCCGCAGCACACCAACCACATCCCTGTTCCAGCAGTGCCATGCCTCCCCAGTAGATAGGGAAACCAGATGGGCAATGGAGTGTCTGGGATTTTCTGTTTTCTGGATATTCGTACAGAAAAAAAGCTGCCCTGTGTAATGCTCTGGTAATACCTTTGAGGGAAGAACCACCACCCGGTTCTGGATAGATGCCTCCTTTTCTGTCTGCATACAATCCTTTTCTGTGAATTCCTGCATGATCTTACCCCTCCTTTTTCTGCAGCAGTCTGCTCAGTTCTCCGATTAGATCCAGTCGGAGGCTGTCCGGCATAAACTGAAATGCAGTACGGACATATGCCTCCACTGCCTCCGGAGACTGATCTCCCACCTCGATAACCTCTACCTTCCGAACTGTAATTTTTCCACCCGCCATTCCCAGACAAACAATATCCCCATACTCCAGCTTTGCCGCTTCCCTCATAGATTTTGGAATCAGGACACGTCCCTTTCCATCCACTAAACGATACATCGGTTTACTCATCTGGTCCTTTTCTCCTTTCCCATCAATGCCTCCACTTCATTGGGTTCAATCCCCAGTTCATCGAACACCTTCAGATAAGGTTTGCAAACCGTCTGTACCGGAGCCTCAATACCAATCAGAATCACTCCGGGGACTGTTTCTATCATCAAATCACAATCAAGCGGAATCCCAGCCGTCAGTAACAGTTCACTAGGCACAGAAAGGACACCGTTTTCCTTTTTTTGCACCATTGTTTTTCCCTTGTTTTCTGTTCTCATAGCACCTCTCTTTCCGGACAGATTTCTTCCCGGATCTCATAATGATCCGTTTCTCCATCTCCCCACATTCCAAATAGATCCAGCTGTCTTGGTTTTGACCGCTCCCTCTCACCAGGATCATAATTGGTAATAATGACCTCTGGAAACTCACAACCGCCCTCATACCTCTGAGCCAGGTTATTGATGCGGGTAACAGCTGTAATAAAATATCCTGCATACAGTTCCCGGATGAAATCGCAGTCATTGTAACTGACCATCCACTTCCCCCTGCTCCCTGTCAGAGTGTCTCGGAGCCGTTTGTGATCCTCTTTTCGGAATACCACTGCATAATGACCTTCCGTCTCATAATAGGGCGGATCGCAATAAAAAAAGGCACTATCCCGGTCATACTGCCGAATCAGTGCCTCAAAGTCTTTATTTTCTATTACGGTATCTGCCAGCCTGCGGGATGCCTGCCAAATGGTGTCAAAGCAGTTTCTCACATCAAACGGACGGCAGCCAAAGGACGTGCAGCCACTTCCATAGCTGTACCGAATTAGTTTAAAAAATGCAGCCGCCCGTTTTACATCGGTTACCTCTGCATTTTCCAGCAGGATTTTTTTCACTTCCTCATAATCCGGCGGCATCAGATGCTTCTCTGCCAGCTCCAGCTCCTCAATTAAAAATCGGGTATCCGGTTCCTGCTTTTCAATAAAATTACGGATTACTGTAAATTCATCCCTGCTGTTTAACGGAAGAAATCCGAGTTCCTTAAGGAATGCCCCCGTGCGGTTCTTGACGCAATAAAACAGATTTGCCAAGTTAGAGTTATAATCATTATAAATCTCCATACACCGGTCATCTGGTGGTTTTCCAAATAGTACCCAACCACCTCCGCCAAACACCTCAATGTACCGGTCATAACTTGCAGGAAACATCGTGTAAATCAGGCTGCGGAGTGCTTTCTTTCCGCCAACCCATGAAATAAAACTGTTGATTCTGCATCCCTCCTAACATCCACAATACTCATGAAACATATAACTGAGTCCTACGAAAATACCGGTGACATCCCAGGTTCAAAGTCCAGCTTCTCTGCCTGTTCTACTGCCTTTTCCAGTCTTTGGGCTTCCCTATCAAATCGATAAACTGAATTCCCCAACTTCTCCTGTGGGGTCACGGCTTCCTCATTTACAGCTTCAACCATCGCATTCAGTTCAGTTACGCTTACATTCTCTGTTTCTTTTAGAATAATCGTTTCATGAATCGATGACGGAATCACGATCAAATCTGATCCCAGCTTTTCTGCAATAAGAGACATCACTTCTTCGTCACACATATAAACCGCCCCATTGACCTAATTTGAATTCGTCAGAACATACATCATTGCATTGGGATCCACATCCTCTAAATATTCCAAACTACCTGCTTTTACATCTCCCAGTTCATCAGAATACATTTTTGCCAGCATATCCTGTAAATCCAAAAAACAAGGAGGATTGCTCTGCTTCATGTTTTCCCAGGCATCCTGCTTTAACTGCTCCTCACTGACTCCCAACCACCTCAGCCTGTCATAATTAATAATGGCACTTCCGGCCTTTTCTCCATCCACCAACACATGAAATCCATAAACCAGTGCCAGATCCTCTCGTATTTCATGAGGACAGCTTGCCAGAAAATCTATATTTTCCTGTGCGTTGCGGACATAGACGGTCAGACTCTTCTTTATCGTTTCATAATCCCATTCCCTGCTTGAAATGCCATCTATGCTTATCTCTGCTTCCTGGCACTTCTGATAATCCTGAGCAATTTTCTGCCACACATCCTCCAGTTTCTTTCCATCCTCAAGTTCCTGATAATAGGATTCCAGATATAAAAGCGGAACGGATGTATAGCTTTTAGTGCCTGGAAGGTATACTCCCTGCAATTTGATGTTGTTATTTTTTAACACCTCCATGATTTCCACTTTTCTTTCCTGAAAAGATTCCGGAAAAAATCGTTTTAAATTCTTTTTTGTTAATTTCAAAAATTCTTCATATGTCATTTTCTATTCTCCTTCACACCTCATTCTTATTAGTTTCCTCCATTTGATCATCAAGCACGTTCAACGCTTCCCTTACTGCATTTTCATTCCCTGTTCTGTGTTCTGCTGTGTCTGTATTGGAAAATCTTCATTACGGGTAATCATTCCGTAGGTTGTCTGCACACTTTCCAACAGCCCAAGCTGACGTTCCCCATATCCTTGAAAATCAAATGTAGCAAATGCTGGATCATCAATATTGAACTCCAATTCCCGAAACAGATACCTTGCATACGAAGCCATGGAATACATCTGTGGATCATAGGAATAACAATCCAGGTTTTCCGCAATCCGAAGAGCCTGTTCCAAGCTATCGCATTGCTCTAGTTCCAAAGCTGCCTTGAATTTGCAAAGCGTTCTATCATCAGGAAATTCCTGAAGCTGTCTTGCCAGTTCATTCAATGTCTCAATGTCATCTGTCTGCTTAACGGATAATCCATGCACTGTGCTGATGCTCTCCGTAATGATACAGTCATCAAAAGTTCTCTCGTTTAATCTGTTCAGCGCCCACTGAAACCCCAAATCTGTAGTTGGAAGTTCCAACCAGGTTCCCTGTTCTTCTGGATATTGAGATCCGACCAGGCGAAGAGAAAAAATCCCTCCGGCCACTCCGTCAATATCGGGAAGGTGAATTCCATCATAAATATCTTGATACGAAAGAGCATTCTCAAATACATAACCTTTTGAGGTAAATATGCCCATTTCCTCCTTACGCTGATCCATCCCCACTCTTTGCGGATCCAATAATTCTCTTATATCCACTTCAAGCATATGGATCCACTCTAATCTGTCTTCCTCTAGGTAGAATTCTCCCAGTTTCCTGTCATCTATAATGCCTCGGAGGAATTTAAAGCACTCCAGGTTATAACAAAGATTGAGTAACTCTTTTATCCCAACTGGAACATCTATATTTTCTTCCTGACGCATCTGAATGGCGGCTTCATAAGTTTCTATCTGACCGGAGTCCATATGAGTAACCAGACAAGCTAATACATTGACTTCTTCTAAGGTAACAGACGCTGCCTTTTCCAATATATTCTTAAGAAAAGATGGCCAGTTCCCCAGAAGTTCAATCCGGTAAGGCTCATTTTCATGAATAAAGGCTCTCATCTTTGCATCCTTCAAAAAAGCGGGTTCTGCTGGAAGCCTCAGCTTCGCCCCTTGATAACTCCGCTCTGGGAAATATGCTTCTGAATAAATGGCAACATCCAGGGCTGGTTTTAATGTATGTGCCGTCCCTTTCAAAACCTCTTCCGGACATACAAAGTAATCCAGTCCCTCATTTCCAAGAAAAACCATAAGTTCTCCATCTGGTACCAGGATCCTTGTCTCTTGCATTTCTCTGATAAAGCCTCCAGCAGCAATCATTCCCCATGTTTCTGCTAAACTCTGAACCTCCTCATGTGTCAGTTTATCCTGTGAGTCTGCCTGCAGTACACTCCATAATCTTCCCTCATAAGCTTCCAGATCCAGTGATAGGCTAACCGGCTTATGCAGCCTCTTTGCATTATTAAAGTATGTCATCAATTTCTGATTTCTTTTTCCCAACAATCCTACACCTTCCATATGGTCGCGTATAAAAGACGAATAGTTTTCCATCTCATAAGCGGTCAGATGAATACCTTCCTCTGTACTATTCAGAGAATATATCTCTCCTTCTATGGGGCTGAACAATCGAAGGGTATAAAATTCTCCATCATAATGCTCCAAAAACAATCCCTCCTTTCTGAACGGCTGGTTCCTGCTCTTCTCCTTTCAAACCTTCTTCTGTGGTCAGAAAGAATTCATCTCCACTGTTCCAAAAGCTGACATACAGTTCTCCCTCTGGAATTTTGATTCCCCGCTGTTCAAATCCTTCTCCCCACCCATCACTTTCCTGACCTTCCCAGTACTCCTTTACTGCTTCAATCTCCCTTTCAGAAAGCTGGTTATGACTTTCTACTTCCAGAACTCCCCATAGTTCCCCCCGCCAGACTTCCACGGTAGGCTTCATACTGTAAATTTTTTCTTCTAACTTTGGATCATCCAGATAGACCGCCAGCCCCCTATCTCCTTCTTCCTCAAGATTTTCCTCTGCAATCCGTTTCAGGATCTCCGTCTCATAGCTGCACAACTCAGCTGGAAATACCTCCTCTCCGTATTCCTCCAAATTTCCCCAGTCATCTTTTGTATACATGGTAGCTATCAAAGGACTGAAAAACCGAAGTACAGAACGCTCCGTTGTTTTTTCACTGATGCTGTCCGATTTTACTCCTGTCAATACTTCTTTCCTCCTCTCGTAAAACTCTGCTTCCATGCCTGCGAATCACACAGGCCGTCATAATCCATTCAAATACTCGGTCGCTCACCAACTCTGGATCTGTAAGTTCTGATAAACGAATATGACTGCTTCCCTGATACAGATCCCTTGCCATATGAAACAAAACGTAGCCATCCAAATCAACACCGTGGATATGAATTTTGGAAAAATGAATCCCCTCCTGGTCAATTGCCGCTAAAGCTCTGCTACACAAAAATCGATCTGCGGAAAGAAGATAGACCGCAGAACAGGTCGCTGCTTCTTCAATGGCTCTGTTACACTTCTCTCCCATAGCCAAAAACCGTTCTCTATGACCACTTTGAAAAAAGCACGGATTTCTTCTCCCTGTCAGACGGCACACGCGGCTTACAAAGGTGCTGACAGCCACTTCCTCTGCCAACACCTCCAGAAGCTCATAAAACGGGACACAATCGGTAACACGGCGTTCACACGGGCTTCTCTGATTTTCCAGACAACCAGAAAGGTGACTGATAACCATTCCGCTCCTTCTTGGACGAAATCCTGGTATATGCTGCATTTCCTTTTCCAGCCCAGCATAACGTGTATCACTCATAAATCGAATCATTGTCTCCTACCTCCTCAATATCTCAATTTCTTCTACCCTAATGTCATTCCTCCATATCCTTGTTCTTTTGATTCTAATAATGTTTCAACCGCCTCCTCCCTTGTACGAAACATTCTCCACGGTGAAACTCGATGATAAAGTCCAGTATGACTTCGTACTCCAAAATACCTCCCGTCATAACTCTCTACCGTATATTCGCAGGTACTTTTTTTTGTTTTGTTTGTGATCATCACACAGGTATCTCCCTTATTCCATCCATAAGGAAAGCCCGAATCTTCTTTTAGCTTTTTTTCATCCATTTTCTTCAATTACCACACTCCCCTTTTCTTTGAACTTTTTAACGCCAAAAAGCCAACCATGTTCTAGTAAATAAAACATGATTGGCTCATCTGCTTCTAAATATATAAATACCAGTTATCCCCTTAAATCTTTTTCTCCTTATGATTTATCCACAAGGTTGTCCAGACTTACCTTTTAAGATCACACCTAAAGCGACAATACGAGTACAGATTCCAGATGTTGGCTAATATTGGATAATCTTTTCGATACTTGAACTTTGTTCTATACCTTATATTTTGTCTGGTGCACCAGCAATGAATATCCTTCATCATCATCGAATCTCCCATACCTATACGCTCGCCTAATATATTAATCTTATACTCATCCATCTCTGTTTTCGCAAATAAATAGAACCATACATTATAATATCTGATTCTATACACCTTGCAATCATCACTGTACTTCATACACACTCCTGTTTATACTGTTTCTCTATTTCCACTATTTCCACTGTATCTACATAATATATAGCGTGAATTAGGGGGTAAATATTCCCACCAGAATCAAAACCACCTCGATCACGCCAACACCGTCTTCCTGACGCATAAATTCAACAAACTCGTTTCTCATCTTTTTCTCCTTTCTCATTTCGTTACGGTTCGGGAAATTTCTACTCATGTACTGCAATCTGATTTCTGTAAATCACATTCCAAACCACATGCTTTTTCATGCCTCGCAATAAATTTACTCCAAATTCCGCTCCCTACTATTTACTATCCCATCGACATCATTGCCGGCACCATAATCATCACCATCACAATGCCAAGCATCATAAACAGTGGTGCGAGCAGTTTTGTTCCCGCCTCCTCTCCCATTGTCCTCGCCAGATTCTTG
>ERZ773204.652-NODE-652-length-29414-cov-6.473994_pt1 | contig 29414 bp, 19 predicted proteins | sample MGYA00581007_ERZ773204 | MGnify/ENA primary metagenome ERZ773204 (study PRJEB29015, sample SAMEA2737757) | human gut metagenome | biome: human gut; feature: human-associated habitat; material: faeces | place: China | collected 2012 ... | reverse complement strand
TAATACAATCCGCCACTTCCCCACTACACCCCCCATTTCAACAAATCATAATTTATACAAACTGATTCACTCTCTTATCATATTCATAATCAATAGTATGAAGTGTATTTATAATATCATTTTCATCAACTATATAAGCTTTACAGAATTCCTCAAGATTAGAATAATTATCTCTTAACTGGGTATTGGTAAAGCTGAGTAATATTACGGGATCTTTAGGTAAATTAGACATATTAGATCCTCCTTTCTGCATATATTATAATTATCTGTCTGCATTTTCCGAGCAATATAATGCCATAATATTTAGCTTTTGTAAAGTAATATAAATCTATAAATTTTAATAAAAGCTATAATATTGTATTATAATAAAAACAATAGCTTGAAGTAATAAAAAAAGTATGTTATAATTTTAACAAATAAAAATTTAATTAAATGGAGGGCTGATATGACTAAATGGGTATATAAGTTTAATGAGGGAAATGCAGATATGAAGCCGCTTTTAGGAGGAAAGGGAGCTAATCTTGCAGAAATGACAAGTCTTGGAATGCCAATTCCACAGGGCTTTACAGTTACTACAGAGGCTTGTACAGATTATTATACAAGTGGTAAAAAGATTACAGATGAGATAAAGAATCAGATATTTGAAGCATTAGGCTGGCTTGAAGAGGTCAATGGAAAGAAGTTCGGTGATATTAATGATCCTTTACTTGTATCTGTACGTTCAGGTGCAAGAGCTTCAATGCCTGGTATGATGGATACAATTCTTAATCTGGGTCTTAACGATGAATCAGTTAAGGGATTTGCATTAAAGACGGGGAATGAAAGATTTGCTTATGATTCATATAGAAGATTTATCCAGATGTTCTCAGATGTTGTAATGGAAGTGCCGAAGTCATTTTTTGAAAGCATTATTGATGATGTGAAGGCTGAAAAGGGTGTTAAGTTCGATACTGAGCTTACTGCTGAGGATATGAAGGAACTGGTTAAGAAGTTCAAGAAGATATATAGTGATAATATGGATGGAGAGGAATTTCCACAGGATCCCAGGGTACAGCTTATTGAAGCAGTTAAGGCTGTATTTAAGTCATGGGATAATCCAAGAGCTATTGTATACAGAAGAATGAATGATATTCCGGGTGACTGGGGTACAGCAGTTAATGTGCAGACGATGGTATTTGGTAATAAGGGTGAGACATCAGGTACAGGTGTTGCATTTACAAGGAATCCATCTACCGGAGAAAAAGGTATATATGGAGAATATCTTATCAATGCACAGGGCGAGGACGTTGTTGCAGGTGTAAGAACCCCACAGCCTATTACACAGCTTGAAAATGACCTGCCGGACTGCTACAGACAGTTTATAGAGCTTGCAATGAAGCTTGAAGATCATTATGCAGATATGCAGGATATGGAATTTACAATAGAAGAAGGTAAGTTATATTTTCTTCAGACAAGAAACGGTAAGAGAACAGCTCAGGCAGCCATTCAGATTGCGTGCGACCTTGTAGATGAAGGTAAGATTACAAAGGAAGAGGCTGTTTTAAGAATTGATGCCAAGTCACTTGATCAGCTTCTTCATCCTACATTTGATGCAGAAGCACTTAAGAATGGTAAGGTTATAGGCGAAGCACTTCCGGCATCACCTGGAGCTGCGGCAGGTAAGATATGCTTTAATGCAGATGATGCCAAGGCAGCAGGAAAAGGTGGAAGAGGAGAGAGAGTTATTCTTGTAAGACTTGAGACTTCACCGGAAGATATTGAAGGTATGCATGCTTCACAAGGTATTCTTACAGTAAGAGGCGGTATGACAAGTCATGCAGCAGTCGTAGCAAGAGGAATGGGAACATGTTGTGTATCAGGCTGTGGAGATATTGTAATTGACGAGGAAGCTAAGGTATTTACATTAGGAGGCAATACTTATAAAGAAGGTGACTATATATCTCTTGATGGCTCTACAGGAAAGATATATGATGGAGATATTAAGACTGTTGAAGCTACAGTAAGTGGTAATTTTGGCAGAATTATGGAATGGGCTGACCATTTTAGAAGATTAGGTGTAAGGACTAATGCAGATACACCTAAGGATACACTTAATGCAGTTAAGCTGGGGGCAGAGGGCATTGGACTTTGTCGTACAGAGCATATGTTCTTTGAAAAGGACAGAATACCTAAGATTCGTAAGATGATTCTTTCAAAGACTGTTGAAGGAAGAGAAGCAGCACTTGATGAACTGCTTGTATTCCAAAAAGCAGATTTTAAGGCAATGTATGAGACTCTTGAAGGCAGACCAATGACTGTAAGATATTTAGATCCACCTCTTCATGAGTTCCTTCCGACAGAAGAAGAGGATATTAAGGCTTTATCAGAAGATATGAGTATATCGGTTGAGGAGATTAAGGCAACCTGTGATGCATTACATGAATTTAATCCTATGATGGGTCACAGAGGCTGCCGTCTTGCAGTAACATATCCTGAGATAGCAAGAATGCAGACAAGAGCCGTAATGGAAGCAGCTATTGAAGTGGCAGATGAGAAGGGATATAAGATAGTTCCTGAGATTATGATTCCACTTGTAGGAGAGAGAAAGGAATTGAAGTTTGTTAAGGATGTTGTTGTTGAGACAGCAGAACAGGTTAAGCGTGAGAAGAATTCAGATATTAAGTATAAGATTGGTACTATGATTGAGATTCCAAGAGCTGCATTATTAGCAGATGAAGTGGCTAAGGAAGCAGAATTTTTCTCATTCGGAACTAATGACCTTACACAGATGACATTTGGTTTCTCAAGAGATGATGCGGGTAAGTTCCTTGATTCATATTATCAGAATAAGATATATGAGTCAGATCCATTTGCAAGATTAGACCAGAGCGGTGTCGGACAATTAGTTGAAATGGCTGTTAAGAAAGGTAGAAGCACCCGTCCACAGTTAAAATGCGGTATATGTGGTGAGCATGGTGGAGACCCGTCAAGTATTGAATTTTGTCATAAAGCAGGACTTGATTATGTAAGCTGTTCCCCATTCAGAGTGCCTATAGCAAGGCTTGCTGCCGCACAGGCTGCGATTAATAATCCTGATATTGCGAAGTCTGAAAGGTCATCAGATGGAATGGATTCAGAGGAGATTAAGGAAAGGGCTAAGCAATTTGCAGATGAGGCAGCTAAGGTAGGTAAGGGAGTTGCTAAGGAAGCTGTAAGAGTAGGAAAAGAGGCTGCCAAAGTTGGCAAGGAGGTTGCCAAAGCAGGACTTGCCGGAATTAAGGCAGGAGTTGCAGAAGGCAGAAAAGCTTACGAAGAAAATAAGAATAAGTAATTATTTTTATAGATAACAAATTAGTTATTGTTTTGATAAACTGCTGCATTAAGATAATTTATATATGAATTATCTTAATGTTGCAGTTTTTTGCGTTTGTGTAGGTGTTGTGTGGGTCATAAAGAGATAGTCCACCCAGCTTTTAAAGAGCATTTAGAGAGAATTCTTAAAGTAGAATGCTTACGAAGGCTTCTCAAAATTATATGTGATTATTTTGGGAAGTTACTTCAATCAAACTTACAGTACTTACAATTGCGGCAATTGTTGGTAGAACTCTTAATACTATTATACTACCGGGAAATGATTATGAATTTGTTAATAATCCGCATGGTGCTGAGAGCCGTGTAGTTTAGTTGTCTAATACTGATGATAAGTAACTGATAATACTTTAAGCACGTAAAAAATTAATTGAAAATAGTATTATTTCATTATATAATTATATTGATAATATTAACTATTGAGCGTGCTATAGGAGTATTATAAAGCATCTATGGAATGAAGATTAGTGTGAATAATCACATTGATATGCTGATTTTTTACACAGCTATTTGTTTCAGAGCAGAACAAATAGCCACGATGGCAGAAGAAAAATCGGCTGTGCGAATTTTTCTTAGCCTCTTCGCAGTAAAGTTGCTCAGAAATGAGGATTAGTATGGAAAAAAACAAAAGAAAAGAACATATCAGAGGAGCTAACAGTCAGGCAGAAGGACTTGACAAAAATGTAAGATTTACATATGGAATGGTAGGCATAGGCATTATTTTTCTGTTAATATTTATAATAAGCAATGTTCTGCTTAACAGAATTTCAAATGAACAGGTTGAGAATACAACATATCTTAACCAGTACAGAATAGGTTCTAAGGTGCTTACAGCATCAGTACAAGGTTATGCGACAACAGGAGATATTGCATATTATAATGACTATATGAAAGAGCTTAATGAGGACAAGAACAGGGACATTGCATGGGAAGCACTTAAAGAGAATAATCTTAAGGAGAGTGAATGGTCAGCCCTTGAACATATAGCACAGATGTCACAGAATCTTGTTCCGATTGAAGAGAAGGCGATGGACAGCGTTAAGCAGGGAAGATTATCAGAAGCACAGTCATATGTGTTTGGAGATAGTTATGAGAAGGTTGTCAAAGAGATTAATTCATCTACAGATACATGTATAAAGAATATACAGAGCCGTATGTCTGCAACAAAGAATATATATAATATTGCCATGTATATAAGCATGATATTGTTTATAGTTTCATTTATAGCAATAGTTTTAAGAATAAGAACTACTGTTGCATTTTCAAAGAAAGAGCTGCTTACACCTATTGTTAAGGTTTCAGACCAGTTAAAAGAGCTTGCAGGAGGTCATTTTGTGAATAATATGGATCTTGTGGAAGATGATAGTGAAGTTGGTAATATGGTTGGTGCAATTAATTTTATGAATTATAATTTTACTAATATGATTACAGAATTGTCAGCGGTTCTTGAAAAGATGGGACAAGGCAATTATAATGTAGAGCTTACACAGGAATATGTCGGTGAATTTGAGAAGATTAAGGACTCAATGATAAAGATTATTACTGACACCAAAGAGACATTAAAGGGTATCCAGAATGCTGCACATGAGATAGGAAGCGGTTCAGAACAGCTTGCACAGGCAGCAACAGACCTTGCTGAGGGAAGTACTGTTCAGGCAAGTAAGATATCAGAGACAACAGCGATGATTGATTCTATGGCTGAGAGTATAGAAAGTAAGGCTAAAGAAGCGGAAGAGACGGCACAGATATCTAAAGAAGCAGCTAAGGTTGTACATAATGGTAATATTAAGATGCAGGAATTAAAGGAGGCAATAGGCCGGATTAGTGACTGTTCCAAAGAGATTCATTCTATTATTGAAGTTATTGAAGATATTGCCGGACAGACTAATCTGTTATCATTGAATGCCTCTATAGAAGCTGCAAGAGCGGGGGAAGCCGGAAGAGGTTTTGCGGTTGTTGCAGAACAGGTTAAGAATCTTGCTGAGCAGTCAACACAGGCAGCTGGCGAGACGACAAGACTTATACAGAATACTATACATGCCGTAGAAAAAGGCATGGTAATAGCTGATGAGACAGAAGCTAGTATGACTGAGGTTATGGAAGGAGCCAAGGGTGCTACAGAAAAGATGATACAGATGGCAGACGGACTTAGTAAAGAGGTTGAAAGCGTAAGGCAGATAGATGAGAATATTGCACATGTTGCAGAGATTGTAGATAGCAATTCTGCGACTTCAGAAGAGACTGCTGCCATAAGTGAGGAACAATCAGCCCAGATTCAGACTATGGTTCAGATGGTAGAACAGTTTGAAATATAAAATATTTGGAATGATTTTATATTATCATGCTTTATATGCATAATTAATGATAAGATATAGGTATTGGACATTTGTAATGTATGCATGTAGAATTTTCTTAAATAATAGGAACAGGGCATATAAAGGAGGATATTATAATGGCTAAGATAACACAGGATGCCGGAAGAGAGGCATTGGGAGAATTTGCTCCACAGTTTGCGCATTTTAATGATGATGTATTATTTGGAGAGAACTGGAATAATGAGGATATTGATATTAGTTCCGGGAGAAGAAACATCTAATGAGTGGTGTGAGCCTGTAACAGATGAAGAATACTCTTCTTTGGTATAATAACTACAGTAAACTGATTAAATGTTATACTTTGATGAAAATATAATAAAAAGTATAAATAAAATATAAAAAAGGTGTTGACATTACTTAAGTATAGTGTTAGTATTTCTGTCAACAGAAAAAGATAAATGCAATGAACAGAATACGACAGTCAGACAGAGGCTTTCAGAGAGTTGCCGGATGGTGTGAGGCAATGGCTTAGGCTGGTTGTTATCATCTGTGAGCAGTGTACAGAAAGCAATAATGTTTTTACATTGTGTTATTAAGTATCACCGGTTTTCCACCGTTATATCGGAAACTTATTGAATGATAAGACAGAGTGGCTGGTTTTTAATATCAGCAAACAAAGTGGTAACGCGGAAGTATAGGCTTTCGTCTTTGTGGATACATACAATTGTATCCGTGAAGACGAAAGTCTTTTTTATACCCGGAGTAATCCCAAATCTGTGCCTGTATAGTTTATTGATACTGTAAGTATATATTACAGGTATGTCAGCATATATACATAAATAACGGTTTAAATTCATATCTTTTTTTGTAACAGACAATTTAAAAATGGCTATTAACGTGGTGGGTGTCGCAAATAGCCAAAGTCTTTCGTTTTACGCATTGTTATATATAAGTGTCTCTTAATAACATGAATATGATAACATGCATACCAGACAAAAAATAAATCACACTCACAGAATGGAGACTATTATGAATGGATTAGTAATTGTATTAATCGGTATCGTAGCATTGTCAGCAGGATATATATTCTATGGACGCTGGCTTGCTAATAAGTGGGGTCTTGATCCTAAGGCTAAGACACCTGCATTTACACATGAAGATGGAGAAGATTATGTTCCATCATCTAAGTTTACAGTATTTTCACATCAGTTCTCATCAATAGCAGGTGCAGGTCCTGTAACAGGTCCTATACTTGCATGTGTATTCGGATGGGTTCCGGTTCTTTTATGGTTAATCATTGGGGGCTTGTTCTTCGGAGCTGTACAGGATTTTGGCGCTTTATATGCTTCTGTTAAGAATGAAGGTAAATCAATGGGTATGATAATTGAGAAGTATATCGGTAAGACAGGCAGAAAGTTATTTATGTTATTCTGCTGGTTATTCACACTTCTGGTTATAGCTGCATTTACAGATATGGTTGCAGGTACATTTGTAGGTTTTAAGGCAGATGCTACAACAGGTGAGACAACTAAAGTATATGCAGATGCAGCAGCAGCAACGATATCAATGTTATTTATCGGTGTTGCAATCATCTTCGGACTTGTTCAGAAATCAGTTGAAAAGGCCGGCAGGAAGATGAATGAATGGGTTAAGGCGATAGTTGCCATAGGCCTTTTAGTGGTAATGTTTGTAATTGGCATGAATCTTCCGATTTATGCAACAAAGACACAGTGGATTATAGTTGTTATGGCTTATCTTTTCTTTGCATCAGTACTTCCAATGTGGTTATTAATGCAGCCTCGTGATTATATGACAACATTTATGTTACTTGGTATGATTGGTGGTGCTGTAATAGGTGTAGTTGTAGCTCATCCTGCAATGAAGCTTAATGCATTTAATGGATTTAACGTTGGTGGAAGCAGTCTCTTCCCAACACTATTTGTTACAATAGCATGTGGTGCTGTATCAGGTTTCCATAGCCTTGTATCATCAGGAACATCATCTAAGACAATCAGTAATGAAAAGGATATGCCAATGGTTGGTTATGGTGCAATGGTAGTTGAATCATTACTTGGTATAGTAGCATTAGTAGTAGTTGGTGCAGTAGCAGTAAATGGTACTAAGCCGGCAGGAACACCATTTTCAATCTTCTCAACAGGTGTTGCAGGTTTCATTGAAAAGCTTGGTGTACCGGTTGAAGTAGCAACAGTATTTATGACAATGTGTGTATCAGCACTTGCACTTACGTCACTTGATTCAGTTGCACGTATAGGCAGAATGTCATTTCAGGAATTATTCTATGGCGATTCTACTGACCCGGCAACAATGTCACCTGTACAGAGAGTATTAACTAACAAATATTTTGCAACAGTAATTACACTGTTCTTCGGTTTCCTTTTAACATTAGGCGGTTACAACAATGTATGGCCATTGTTCGGTTCAGCTAACCAGCTTCTTGCAGCACTTGTACTTATTGCACTTGCAGTATTCTTAAAGACAACAGGACGTACAGGCTGGACATTGTATGTACCAATGGTTATGATGCTTGCAGTAACATTTACTGCACTTGTACAGAAGCTGATATCACTTGTATCTAATGTTATAAATGGAAATGCAACATTCCTGGTAGATGGACTTCAGCTTATAGTTGCAGTGCTTTTAATGGTACTTGGTGTGCTTGTGGCATTTAGTTGTTTTGCAAAGCTTTTCAAGACAGAAAAGAAAACACAGAGTGATACAACAGCAGCATAATACAGCATATGCACCAATTTATGCAGGCTGTAATGGTTACCTGAGCGGAAAATTATAATCTGGAAAGTAATTATCAGATAATTATAATAGAGGTAATTATGCCACATTTACACATTTAATTAATATATGATAAAATTAATCCGTATATCAGATTGTAGTATAAATCTGATGTGCGGATTTTTTAGATTATAAATGATTTATTATTCTATATGTGAGATTTTAATATAATGGAGTGACATGGATATGATACAGATAAAAGCAGATGCTGCAATAAAAGCGGCATTTAATAAGGCAATAAGTGTTATGGGTGCAGATGTTGAGTGGTGTGAGATATTTGTAATTAATAATAACAGTATTATACTGCCGGGGAAGAGAAGGTCACTTGTATTCAGTTTTGATAATAGAAAGCTGATTAATACAATCATCGATGTGGATGTAAATGTGGATAGTGCAATTCTTATGTGTAATAATACGCTGCTTGAAAATGCCTTTAATATTTTATTATATATATTTGGAAAATGGAATCAGATAAAGGGACTTACAGTAGGCCAGAATTATAAACAGCTCAAAAGCATTGTTGATAATGTCTTTTCTGAAATCAGAGTCACTTCAGAGATTGCAAAGGATAAATGCAGGTTTTACAAAGACGGAATACAGATTTTATATGAAGATGTTATACAGCTTATTATTGATAAAATGTTAAATATTAACCGTGATAATACATCTGATAAAGCAGATGAAGATGTGAGTGGGGATGAGGAAGATGCCGTTAAAGACAGAAAGAAAAATCGCAGGAATAAGATGGGCTTATGGCATAACATGAAATGGAAGTCAGATGAAAGAAGCTTTAAGTATAATGGCATGTCTAAAAAAGAACGTAACAGGAAAAGACTCGGAAGGGGTTTTTATGCATCTGCATATCAGTGTCCTATATGTGGAGGTGTAATGTATATGACGGTATATGCAGCAGGCCAGGAGCAGAAAATCGAAACTGATGAGGGTAATGTATATCTTGCAAGGGCATATACCTGTGATGAATGTACCGTATTTTTTACACCGCGTCCTGACAGACTGCTGGCAGAGGGAATAATATATAAACTTGATTTTGATGGTGATGAACAGGCGTATAACGATTACATTGATGTTATGGGCAAGGATGGACAGAGGGTGTCCAACTGTAATTTCAATGTATATGAACAGGATTATGAAAAGAAGTCACAGGAAGAGATTGACGAGGAAGAAAAGCAGCGTGAAGCGACAGACAAACGTATGCTCTCAGATGTGTGTGATAATATTAAAGAACATCCTGATGCAGAGATTTTCCAGTTAAATGCAAGAATGGATGCGGACTTTTATTCGCAGAATAATGTTAAAAAATATGGCGGCGTAATAGAAAAAGAAACTAAGAGACGTAATCTTTTGGCCGGAGATATAAAGAGATTTTTTAAAGAACATTTTGAATTGGACAGCCGTAAAAAATATGGCAATAAGAATAAAAAGAATAAAAACATTGAAAATAATAAAAATATTGAAAAAATCGGACATGGAAAACCTGTCAAAGAATCAATAGAAACTGGCAATCCGGTATATAATGACAATCAGAACATTGAAAAAACCGGACATGATAAACAGCCGCAAAAAAAAGATACAGACGATAATATATTGGATTTAAACAAGAAGAAAAAGCGTAAAGAAAATAAAGAACATTTAAAGAATATACTGCTTAAGGGCGACGACAGACAGTTTATAATGGATACGGCAGTACTGCCGGCAGATGAAATCAGGAATTTCACAAAAGATATACAAGATGATAATGATATTAATGAAGATACAAAGAAAAAGTATATAGAATTGTCGGATAAGATAATTGATAAAAAGCAGGAAAAGAAGATAGCACAGAAGCTTCTTGAAGTAAAAAGCAGTGATTATAATACTATGACACATGCATACAGACAGATTGAAGAAGAGGATTGTTCTGATAATGTAAAAGAACCATTGTTAAAGAAGCTGTTCTCATGGATAACAGCTAAGAAGAAAGAAGAGCTGGATGAGATTATTGAAAGTGTTCCTGAATATCTTACCAGAAAAAAATATAACGAATTAAAGGATAAGATACATGAATATTCTGATATTTTTTTAAAAGACAGAAAGAATAATGATATTAAATCCATGGATAATGTATCAGCGGCTGTGAACAATGATAATGCATATCCACATACAAATACATATAAAAATAATGCTGATATAACACAAGAATATAAAGACAGGCTTGATAATATGTGGAAAGAGTCACAGATTAAGTGCATTAAGAATATATTAAATAATGCAGATAATTCAATCAGAGATATTTATGATATATTATCAGGAGGGGAATTTGATGATGAGTATACCGCTGCTCTGGCCGGACAATATCATGATAAGCTTGTAAAACAGGATACTATTACGATACAACAGCTATGTCCTGACCTGGCAGACATGACATTTGATGAGGCTGTGCAGGCATATAACAGGATATCAGAGCAGATACTTCTTCCTGAGCTGAAGACAGAAATACTTGGTAATATAATAGAGCATCTTGATAATCTTAAAAAAGACGAATGTAGAAGTCTTATTGAAAAGCTTAAAAAAGATATGGAATACGATGATGGTTATATAGGATTATATATGTATAATATTGGAGATGAAAGTAATAAATATAATAGCCATGGTTATGAACAGGATAAAGAAATAACAAATGTTGAAGATGATGCTGATATTTCATCAGATGAAAGTAATAATCCATATCCGGTTGAGAATGCATTGTATACATATGTTGATTTAAGCCGGTTTGAATATCCTATAGCTATATGTGATACTTCAAGGTTGTCTAATGGTAAAAAAGGCTTCGTGCTGACACCGGATAATATATATTATAGCTGTGGAATGAGCAGTGGTGTTCTTGAAGTAAGGAACATACAGGATATTTATACTGATAAGGGATTGTTATCAAAGGGCATATATGTTGATTATGCAGGAAATGGAAAGATTAAAATATCATCAATTCCAAAACAGATGGAGCAGCCACGTCTACAACATTTTATGGACTGCCTTAGGGAATATATTGAATATCTTAAGGAAAAACCTTTATCAAGAAGCATAGAATATCTGGCGGAGACACAGCGTGACATTATATGCTGTATAAGGTGCGGTTATATATTTGATGCCAATAATGGTAATGTATGTCCGAAATGTGGTAATGTCAATGAAGTTTGATATGTAAATACTTGACATTATTTTACAGCGTGTATATCATAAAACAAAGAGCATTATAAATAGGTAGATATTTTTTAAAATTACCATGGAATAATAATTTGTTGGCAGAATATAAGGAGGGTCAGGTATGTCAGTACAGGATTATCAGAGTGCATCAAAAATTGGCAAAAAAGAATATCATGCGTGTGTATACAAGGGAAAATATCCATATCTTCCGGTTCTTGAAAATCTGGTAGATGAGTCAGATATTGATTCTGAGGTAAGTCTGGGGCAGGATCAGATTCCGCTAAGACTTGTTGTTGGAACATGTAATGTTGGCAGAACAAATGCATTTGCAGATAATTTTATGCCGATACTTGATTGGGGAACAGAATTTGCCGCTAAATGGGCAAGTCTTAGTGACAGTCAGAAAAATGAAGGAATAAGAGATCCTATTAAAGTGTATGAGTACATGAATAAGTTCTATGTACTGGAAGGTAATAAAAGAGTAAGTGTTCTTAAGTATTTTAATGCTGTAACAGTAACGGCAGAAGTAATAAGAAAAATCCCTAAAAAAAGCGATAATCCGGATATAAAGATTTATTATGAATTCATGGATTTTTATAATTGTACGAAGCTGAATGATATATATTTCAGCAAAGAAGGCAGTTTTACGTCACTTATGCAGCTTGCAGGAATTAAAAAAGGCGAGCCGATGGATGAATATGATAAACAGGATCTTGTATCAAGCTTTATAACCTTCAGGAATGCATTTGATGCAAGGGGTGGCGATAAGTTTGATTATCCGGTAGGAGATGCATTTTTAAGATTTATTCATATTCATGGATATGATTATGTTAAGAAGATGTCACCGTCCGAGATGTCTAAGAATGTTGCAAAGACCTGGGCAGAATTTGAACTGCTTGGTGAAAACAGCGCTGTTGATTTGAGGATGGATCCAGCCAATGCACCTAAAAAAAATATATTAAGTTATCTTCTTCCTAAGCCGGGAAGCGGTAACAAAAAGCTTAAGATTGGTTTTATATATGATAAGACACCACAGGATTCAGAGTGGTGTTATTCACATGAGCTTGGCAGACAATATATAGAGGATACATTTGGTACGCAGCTTGAAACCACAAGCATAACTAATGTTGAGCCTGAAAAGGATGACGTTAATGCGATTGAGATGCTTATTAAAGATAATGCTGATATGATTTGTGTAACTTCACCTGCAATGATTATGGCAAGTCTTAAAGAGGCTATAGCTCATCCCGATGTCAAGATTCTTAACTGTTCACTTAATACATCACATAAGTATATAAGGACGTATTATGCAAGAATGTATGAAGCAAAGTTCCTTACGGGTTTAATTGCGGGGGCTTTATCAGATAATTCAAAGATTGGTTATGTGGCAGGATATCCTGTATATGGAGCAATGGCTAATATCAATGCATTTGCTCTGGGGGCTAAGTTTGTCAATCCTAAGGTTAAGATATATGTTGAGTGGTCGTGTGTAAAGGACAATGATTACAAGAAGAAGTTTGAAGAGCATGATATACGGATTATATCAGATCAGGATATGATTACGCCGCAGTGTACTTCAAGAAAGTTCGGTCTGTACAGAGTGGTTAATGATAAGCTTACACAGCATCTTGCAATGCCTGTATGGCATTGGGGCGTGTTTTATGAGAAGCTGATACAGAGTGTAATGAGTGGTTCGTGGAACAAGGAAGAAGATGAAGATAATGTAAAGGCTCTTAATTACTGGTGGGGACTGTCATCCGGTGTGATTGATGTTATATATTCAGGAAAGCTTCCAACAGAAACTAAAAGAATAGTCAATGTATTTAAGGATATAATCAGCAAAGGTGAATTTGAGCCATTTAAGGGTGAATTATATGACCAGAATGGTGTTATGAAGAATAAAGAGGGTAATGTAATGACACCGGAGCAGATTATAACCATGAACTGGCTTCTGGAAAATGTTATCGGTGAGATACCAACTATAGATGCCATGTATGATGATGCAGAAAATATTATAAAAGCACAGGGCGTTCTGTAATTGTAAATGCTGTATTTAACATTTGGACAGTGACTTATGATTAATGAATGACCCGGAAACGAGGAAAGTTATGAAAATACTGATACTTGCTGATGTGGAATCAAAGTATCTGTGGGATTATTTTGATAAAGAAAAGCTGGAGGGAATTGATCTTATTTTATCAGCGGGAGATTTAAAACCGCAATACCTGTCATTTCTTGCTTCCTTTTCAAAGGTACCTATACTATATATAAGGGGGAATCACGATGACTGTTATGAGAATACTCCGCCGGACGGGTGCATATGTATAGAGGATAAGATATATGTGTATCAAGGGGTTAGGATAATGGGACTTGGCGGTTCTGTAAGATATAAAAAAGGAATAAACCAGTATACACAGATGCAGATGAAGCACAGGGTATCAAGAATGTGGTTCCAGTTAAAGAAGAATAAGGGCATTGATATTCTTCTTACACATTCTCCGGCATCGGGAATTAATGATGGTGAGGATCATGTACACAAGGGATTTGAAGCGTTTAATTATATACTTGATACATATAAGCCTGAGTATTTTATACATGGACATGTACATAAGACCTATCAGTCAGAATTTGTCAGGGAAATTAAGTACAATAATACGACTATTGTAAATGGTTATGAGCGGTATACAGTTGAAATATAAAAATAATTAATAGTAATAATAATGGCTGTAAACATTGATTTTTAATGAAAAAATCAAAAAAATATTTGTAATTTTTGTTAAAAAACCAAATAAAATTAAGTTATTTATGTATATATATGCGGAAACTGCATAAGAGATACAGATATTTATAACTATGCAGGAACCTGAAGAATGAAAAAAGGTAGTGTCATATAAACACAGAGAAGGTCTGATATTTATCAGATACGGTTGTTTATATTGCATTACCTTATTTTATGTTTGTAAAATATGTAATGTTGATAAAATGTATAAAAATTCTATAATATATGAATAAATATTATAGTATAAAAATAAGTTGATGTATGTGTCTGCATTATGCTAATATAGTAAAGCAAAAATTTTTTTGGAGGTTTCAAATGAAGAAAGACGAATTTAAGCCGTATATTCCGGCTGACAAGATTACACCTGAATTTACAGTTACATCTGTTATAATGGGTGTTCTTTTGGCTATTATTTTCGGCGCAGCCAATGCGTATCTTGGTCTGCGTGTTGGTCTTACTGTATCTGCTTCTATTCCGGCAGCAGTTATTTCAATGGGTGTTATAAGAGTTCTTATGAAAAAAGATTCTATCCTTGAAAGCAATATGGTACAGACTATCGGTTCTGCCGGTGAATCACTGGCAGCAGGTGCTATATTTACACTTCCTGTCCTGTTCTTATGGGCAAAGGAAGGAGTAACAGACAAACCTAGTATTATAACAATATCTCTTATTGCACTTTTTGGTGGTGTATTGGGAGTATTATTTATGGTTCCTTTAAGAAATGCCCTTATTGTTAAGGAACATGGTGTATTGCCATATCCTGAAGGAACAGCCTGTGCAGAAGTCCTTCTTGCAGGTGAAGAGGGTGGCTCTGAGGCTAAGTCTGTATTTGCAGGACTTGGTATTGCTGCATTATTTAAGTTTGTAGTGGATGGACTTAAGGTTATTCCGGGTGTCATTACAATCCCGCTTAAGTCTTTAAAGACAGAATTATCAGCAGAAGCATATCCTGCACTTTTAGGTGTTGGTTATATATGTGGACCTAAGATTGCTTCTTATATGTTCGCCGGTGGTATTATAGGATGGTTTGTACTTATTCCTGCAATAGTAACATTTGGTGGTTCAACAGTGCTTTATCCGGGCACAAAGGCGATTAGTGACATGTATGCGGCTGGTGGAGCTTCAGCTATATGGAGCAGTTATATCCGTTATATCGGTGCCGGTGCTGTTGCAGCCGGTGGTATTATAAGTCTTATTAAGACATTGCCTTTAATTGTAAAGACTTTCGCTGATTCTATTAAGGGAATTAAAGGCGGCAGTGGTGAAAAGACATCTCTTCGTACAGAGCAGGATCTTGATATGAGAGTAATCGGTATAGGTGTATTAGTTATAATTATTGCTATATGGCTTTTACCGGAGATTCCTGTATCACCACTTGGAGCTATACTTATTGTTATATTTGGTTTCTTCTTTGCAACAGTTTCATCAAGAATGGTTGGTATTGTAGGAAGCAGTAATAACCCTGTATCAGGTATGGCTATTGCTACACTTTTATTTGCAACTATCTGTTTAAAGGCAACAGGGGATATAGGTTCACATGGTATGACAGGTGCTATTGCTATCGGTTCTGTAATCTGTATCGTTGCAGCTATGGCGGGCGATACTTCACAGGATTTAAAGACTGGTTATATTCTTGGAGCTACTCCTAAGAAGCAGCAGATTGGTGAATTGATTGGTGCTGTAATTGCAGCATTTACAATCGGTGGAGTATTACTTCTTCTTGACAGTGCATGGGGCTTTGGTACAACAGAACTTGCTGCACCACAGGCTACACTTATGAAGATGATTATTGAAGGTGTTATGGAGGGTAATCTTCCTTGGGCATTAGTATTTATTGGCGTATTCATTGCAATCGTTATTGAAATCCTTGGAATATCAGTACTTCCTGTTGCAATCGGATTATATCTTCCACTTGAACTTACATCTACAATTATGATCGGTGGTGTTATCCGCTGGTTCGTAGATAAGAAGAAAAAGAATAAGGAAGAAAATGCAGAAGCAAATGGCGGTGTATTATTCTGTTCAGGAATGATTGCCGGTGAGGGACTTATAGGTATTCTTCTTGCTATATTCGCGGTAGCGGGCTTAGAAGACGTCATTGATTTATCTTCTACATTCAGTACAGGCATTATAGGTGGCATTGTACTTATGGTTATAATGATTTTATGTATATTAAAGTCATCATTATGGAGTAAAAATGAAAAATAGAAATAATGTTCCATTAAAAAATTATCTTGATTATATACCGGTTCATAGTGAAAAATATTCGTATTCGATATCAGACGGTGGTAATGTTACAATCTATATGGAAAATAAGGGGGCATTTAATAAGGTGGCACAAACTTTATTTAATAAACCCAAGGTTTCACAGATACACCTTGATGAAATGGGAAACTTTATATGGCCATTAATGGATGGTAAGCGTACAGTTTATGATATTTCTCAGCTTGTAAAGGAAGAGTTCGGCGAAAAAGCAGAACCGCTTTATAACAGGCTGGTGCAATATGTAAGGAATCTGGAAAGTTATGGATTTATAAAATTAAGGTAATTTTACGCATTATCTTTAATGAGGTAAAGTTAATGTGTAATTGTATGATTTCTGTGAATTATACAGTTAAAATATAATAAAAAGGCACTGTTATATTGAAAATATATAAAATATATGTTTATATGCAGCAGTTAATTATGTAGTATATGTGACAGTTTTTTGCAATTGAAACTCACAACAACGCATTGATTAGCATAAATACCATTTAAGGTACTGCTATATGCTTATATTAATATAATTCAGTATAATAGTGCCTTTTTTATAATATTTTTAAAAAATTATTAAGATGTTATAAAAATCTGTAATAGTGGATATAAATGGCAATATAATTGACAGATTGTAAGATAATTAAAAAATAATTAAGTTTTTGTGCAAAAAGTGTTGCAATAAGTAAGTATGTATGATAATATCCATAAAGTAATAAAAAGACAAATGTACGCCACAGAAAGACAATTGGCAAAATGTGTCTTTTTGATAAATAATTAAATGTGGATGGTATGGTGACATAGTAATCCGTATACATTATTAATATTAAAATTATTAAATAACAAAGAGAAAAAGGGAGAAGTAAAATGAGCGATAAGTTAAGAGTTGGTATCCTTGGTGGAACAGGTATGGTAGGACAGAGATTTATTACATTACTTGAAAACCATCCCTGGTTTGAGGTTGTATTAGTTGCAGCCAGTGGACGTTCAGCAGGCAAGCCTTATGAGGAAGCTGTGAACGGACGTTGGAAGATGCAGACAGAGATGCCTGAATTTGTTAAGAAGATGCCAGTATATGATATGGACAAGGATTTTGATAAGATTGTTGAAAGCGTTGATTTTGTATTCTGTGCAGTTAATATGCCTAAGGATGAGATTAAGGCTCTTGAAGAAAAGTATGCTAAGGCAGAGGTTCCTGTAGTATCTAATAACAGTGCTAACCGTTGGACACCTGATATTCCTATGGTTGTTCCAGAAATCAATCCAGAACACCTCAAGGTTATTGAAGACCAGAAGAAGAGACTTGGAACAAAGAGAGGCTTTATCTGTGTTAAGCCTAACTGCTCAATCCAGAGTTACACACCTGCTCTTAATGCATTAAAAGAATTTGGACCAAAGCTTGTTGTTGCTACAACATATCAGGCTATTTCAGGTGCAGGCAAGACATTTGAACAGTGGCCTGAAATGGTTGGTAATATCATTCCTTACATTGGCGGGGAAGAAGAAAAGAGTGAAAAGGAACCATTAAGACTCTGGGGTACAATTGAAAACGGTGAAATTGTTCCTGCAACAGAACCTGTTATCACATGTCAGTGTGTAAGAGTTCCTGTTCTTGACGGACATACAGCAGCCGTGTTTGTAAACTTTGAAAAGAAACCTACTAAAGAACAGATTATTGAAAAGTGGAGAAGCTTCAAGGGATTACCACAGGAACTTAATCTTCCAAGTGCACCAAAGCAGTTTATACAGTATCTTGAGGAAGATGACCGTCCACAGGTAAGACTTGATGTTAATTATGAAAACGGTATGGGTGTTTCAATCGGACGTTTGAGAGAAGATTCTGTATTTGATTATAAGTTCGTTGGACTTTCACATAATACATTAAGAGGTGCAGCAGGTGGAGCAGTACTTATTGCAGAGCTTCTTAAGGCACAGGGATATATCACTGCTAAATAATTATGATATAACATCAGAATTGAGCCTGATATTAAGCTGGCAGCAGTAATTGTTATATATTCTGATTTTAAAATTATTTGGATATTTATATTGTCATGTATAAGGGCTGTATGACATTATATAAGAATTAATGGCTTATATAGTGTTGTACAGCCTGAATTTTTATCTTTATTTTTATACTATAAATAATATTGGCTTTTCCGGTATTCAGGTTTTCAAGAATCATATTTAATAAATAAAATTTTTTTGTTTTAATGTATATGGTTAATATGTTATAATGTTAATATGTGCATTTTTATGTAAGCAATATATGTATTATTTTAAGTTAAGATTTAAACAGGGATTTGTTTTAAATATTATGTATTATATGACAGCTATTTGATATGATTTTGAAAGGGCATAATAAAATATGGAGACATATAATAAGGAAACTTTATTAATAGTGGATGATTCAAGATTCCAGCGGGTGGTTTTGAAGGAGATGCTTTCTGATAAATTCAATCTTATTGAGGTATCAGGTGGTGAGGAATGTCTTGAATATATGAAAAAAGAAAACAGTAATATTGATATGGTTCTTTTAGATCTTATTATGCCGGGAATAGATGGCTTTGAAGTGTTAAGACGCAGACAGGATATGTTTGAATTTAAGTCCGTTCCGGTCATTGTATTAACCACGAGTGATTCTATTGAATTTCAGACGGAGGCTTTTGAACTTGGAGCAGATGAATATATTAATAAGCCGGTAGATGCAAGAATTGCAATATCACGTATTAATAATATGCTTAGTGCAAAAAGACATCTTGATAATGTGTTAGAGGAGCAGAGGGTATGGAAAGAAAAGTCACAGATTGATGCGATGACACATATGTTTAACAAAGCTACAACAGAGGCAATGATTAATGAGACAATTAAGACCAATAATGAAGCTTTGAATGCACTTATGGTTATAGATATTGATAATTTTAAATCTGTCAATGATACATTGGGACATAAAGTCGGAGACCATGTAATATGCGTTATTGCAAGCGTTATATCTTCAGTTGTAGGTGTTAATGATATTACGGGAAGATTTGGCGGTGATGAATTTGTGGTAATGCTTCGTTATATTAATTCGCAGAAAGAAGCTGAACAGATAGCTGCAAAGATAGTAGATGTTGTTAAAAAGAAAGAGAATCTTACAATTCCTGAGACAATATCAGTAAGTATAGGTATGGCTTTTTTTAATGATGAAAAGAACTGTTCTGAATTGTTTAGTAAAGCAGATGAGGCATTATATATATCTAAAAAGGCAGGAAAGGGATGTTTTAGTGTATATGGAAGAAAATATGACAGTGAGATTGTTAACGGGGCAGAACATAAGGTGCTTATATGGTCAGCATCACGTAATATTATAAGTACCCTTGAATATGAACTGCCACATACGGTCAGTACTGACAGGGTGTCTTCAATAGAAGATGTCAGAGAATATTTTGATGCCAAAGAAAATAATGTTATGGCAATATATGTGGATTTTTCTGATTATCCTTATGATGGTAAAGAATTATGGGATATATTAAAAAAAGAGACATGGCTTAAAAAATGTCCTATAATAGCGATATGTAAAGAGGGAAATATAAATCAGATAAAATATGCCGTTAATTCAGGCATAATAATGGATTTAATGTTGGCACCGTTAGAAGTTGCTCAGTTAAAGAGAAGAATAAATGAATATATGTCATATTATAAAATAAGTCAGGAAGAGAAGGATGAACAATAATTATTTTTATGCAATGCTGTCACGTATGAAATATATCAACAGATGGGGGCTTATGCGTAATACAAGAGAAGAGAATCTGTCTGAACACAGTCTGGAAGTAGCATTTATAGCACATGCACTTGGAATTATTAATAATGAGGTATTTAATGGCAGCATCAATGCTGACAGACTTGCAATTCTTGGAATGTATCACGATGTTACGGAGATAATTACAGGAGATATGCCTACACCTGTAAAATATTATAATTCAGAAATCAGGACTGCATATAAAAAAGTTGAAAGAGCAGCAGGACAGGAGATACTTACGGGACTTCCGGAAAATATAAGAAAAAGATATAACAATCTTTTAACAGAAAGTGAGACTGAAAAAGAGTTATGGATATATATTAAGGCTGCGGACAAGCTTTCTGCACTAATAAAGTGTATAGAAGAACGTAAGATGGGAAATACAGATTTCTTTAAGGCAGAGCAGAGTACGCTGGACAGCATAAAAAATATGGGAATAGCTGAGGCAGATTATTTCATTGAACACTTTATTCCGGCATATTCAATGACACTTGATGAATCTGTAGATATAAGAAATATTAAGAATTAATGAAAGTATGTCTATAGCAGGAAATATGCTGCCTGATAAATCAGCTGATATAAGATATATAAAATTAATCAGCACGTTTATAGTATTGATATATACGTGATAAATTGACAAATATTAAAAATATCAAGAATGGAGATTGACATATATGAAAAAATCGGTTTTCATTGCGGAAAAGCCGAGCGTTGCACAGGAATTTGCCAAAGCTCTTCATGTTAATTTTAAGAGAAATGATGGATTTCTGGAAGCTGACAATTATATAGTTACGTGGTGTGTGGGTCATCTTATTACAATGAGTTATCCTGAAAAATATGACCCACAGTTAAAAAGATGGAGTTTTGATACATTACCTTTTCTGCCACAGGAATTTAAGTATGAGGTAATTCCTGCCGTTGAAAAGCAGTTTAATATAGTTAAGCGGCTGCTTACAAGAGATGATGTTGAGACGATATATGTCTGTACTGATTCGGGACGTGAAGGTGAATATATTTACCGTCTTGTTGAACAGATGGCAGGGGTTAAGGATAAGCACAAGAAAGAAAAGAGAGTGTGGATAGATTCCCAGACAGAGGAGGAAATACTTAAAGGAATTGAAAATGCAAAGGATTTATCAGAATATGATAATCTGTGTGCATCAGCATATCTAAGAGCAAAAGAAGATTATCTGATGGGAATTAATTTTTCAAGGGTGCTTACATTAAAATATGGAAGGAATATCTCTAATTATCTGAAAAAGGACAGAACTGTGGTGTCTGTCGGACGTGTTATGACTTGTGTTTTGGGAATGATTGTCAGACGTGAAAGAGAAATTCGTGCATTTGTAAAGACTCCATTTTTTAAGGTGACAGCAACAACGGCTGGAGAAGCTGTATTTGATGCGGAATGGAAGGTTAATGATAAGAGCAGATATGCTGCTACACCATTTCTTTATAAAGATAACGGCTTTAAGGAAAGAGAAAAGGCAGAAGAGCTTGTGAAATATATATCAGAGCCGGAGCCTGTAAGAGCTGTACTTGAAAAGATTGAAAGAAAAAAAGAAGTAAAGAATCCGCCGCTTCTATACAATCTTGCAGAGATACAGAATGAATGTTCCAAGCTGTTTAAGATAAGTCCTGATGAAACGCTTAATATAATACAGAATCTCTATGAAAAAAAGCTTGTTACATATCCAAGAACTGATGCAAGAGTGTTATCAACTGCTGTATGTAAAGAGATTCATAAGAATATAGGTGGTCTTATACGTTTCGATAAGGCTGCTTCATTTGCAGAAGAGATATTATCTAAGGGTATGCATAAAAATATTGCTAAGACAAGATATTGTGATGATAAAAAGATTACAGACCATTATGCAATTATACCGACAGGACAGGGACTTAATAATCTGGGTTCTGTTTCACAGACGGCAGTTAAGGTATATGAGATAATTGTAAGAAGATTTTTAAGCATATTTTATCCGGCGGCACAGTATAGTAAAGTTGGGATGACACTTAATATAAAGGAAGAGACATTTATATCATCATTAAAGGTACTTGTTGAGCCTGGATATCTTAATGTCACAAAGAATTCTTTTTCAAAAAATAAACCGGATGAATCAAAAGACGGAAAAAATGACAATGCTTTATTTGAAGTGTTGAAAAAATATAAAAAAGGGGATATTATAGACATCAGTAGTTTTGATATCAAAGAAGGTGAAACGTCACCTCCTAAAAGATACAATTCAGGCTCTATTATCCTTGCAATGGAAAATGCAGGACAGCTTATAGAAGATGAAGAACTGCGTGCCCAGATTAAGGGTTCGGGTATTGGTACAAGTGCTACCAGAGCTGAGATATTAAAAAAGCTTAATAAAATAGAGTATATTGCTACTAATAATAAGACACAGATTATTACACCTACACTGTTAGGTGAGATAATCTATGATGTTGTGGAATGTTCCATACATCAGCTGCTTAATCCTGAGCTTACTGCAAGCTGGGAGAAAGGTCTTAATTATGTAGCGGAAGGAACTATTTCTCCTGATGAATATATGTTTAAGCTGGAGGGTTTTGTTAAAAGAAGAACTATGGCTGTTATGGGGCTGAAAAACCAGTCACAGCTTATTACAATGTTTAATTCATCAGCTGAAAATTATAAATAATCGAAAGGAAAATAAAAATATATGTGTGGAGTTGTTGGATATGTTGGAGACAGGGATTGTGCAGATGTTTTAGTTGATTCTTTATCCAAACTTGAATATAGAGGATATGACTCGGCAGGAATTGCTGTATTTGACAAAGGTGCAATAAAGGTTGAAAAATGTAAAGGAAGACTCCTTAATCTTGTAGAAAAGATGCAGCAGGAGGGAAAGCCACAGGGACATTGTGGAATAGGTCATACAAGATGGGCAACACATGGAGAACCATCAGATATTAATTCACATCCTCATGGCAATAAGAGAGTTACTATTGTACATAATGGTATCATTGAGAATTATAAGCAGATAAAGGATTTTCTTATAGATGAGGGATATAGTTTTGTAAGTGAAACAGATACAGAAACAGTAGCAAAGCTTCTTGATTATTATTATGTTGATGATCCTGTTGATACAATTATTAAGGTGTTATCAGAGATTAAAGGTTCGTATGCATTAGGTATTATGTTCAGGGATTATCCTGACAGAATATTTGCTGTAAGAAAAGATAGTCCGCTCATAGTTGGTATTGGTGAAAATGAGAATTTTATAGCATCAGATGTGCCGGCGATTATTAAATATACGAGAGATTACTGTCTTTTAGAGCAGAATGAGATTGCAGTTGTAAAGAAAGACAGTGTTGATTTTTATAATATGCATAAGGAGCATATGAAGAAAGAGATTCATACGGCTGACTGGGATGTAGATGCAGCTGAAAAGGGTGGATATGAGCATTTTATGCTTAAGGAAATACATGAACAGCCCGCAGTTGTAAGAGATACCGTAAGTCCAAGAATAGTTGATAATATGCCTGATTTTTCATCGGACGGAATTGATATTGCAAAGCTTAAGAATTATAAGAAGATATTTATAGTAGGCTGTGGTACTGCGATGCACGCAGGAATGGTAGGTAAGTATGTCATTGAAAAGATGGCAAGGATACCTGTTATTGTTGATATCGCATCAGAATTCAGATACAGAGATCCTCTTATTACAGAGGAAGATTTGCTTATTGTAATATCACAATCAGGTGAGACAGCAGATACACTTGCTGTATTAAGACTTGCTAAAGAGCTTGGAGCAGATACCATGGCAGTTGTCAATGTAGTAGGTTCATCCATTGCAAGAGAGGCTGATATGGTTGTGTATACACATGCGGGTCCGGAGATATCAGTTGCTTCCACTAAGGCGTATATGGTACAGATATCAGTTATGTATCTTATTGCGTTTGAACTTGCATATACAGCAGGAAAGATTACAAAGGAACAGTGTGAGAAGTATACAGAGGAGCTGCTAAATATACCGGAGGTTATAAAGGATGCACTTGAGCTTAAAGATAATTGTTCATTTGTAGCTTCTAAGCTTCTTAATGCAGAGAGTCTTTTGTATATAGGAAGAGGACTTGATTATGCATTAAGTATGGAGGGTTCCCTTAAGCTTAAAGAAATATCATATATCCATTCAGAATCATATGCGGCAGGTGAATTAAAGCATGGTACAATCTCACTTATCACAGAGGGAATGCCTGTTATAGCTGTAGCAACACAGACTTGTCTTGTAGAAAAGACTATAAGTAATATTAAGGAAGTCAAAGCAAGAGGAGCTATGGTTATTCTTATATGTAATGATGGTCTTGAAGTTGGTGAAGATGTTGCAGATTATGTAATTAAGCTTCCTAAGGTGGATGAACTTCTTACACCTATGGCTGCGGCTGTACCTTTACAGTTAATCGCATATTATACATCTGTACTTAAGGGAAATGATGTTGATAAGCCTAGAAATCTTGCTAAATCTGTAACTGTGGAATAATATAACTGTTTAGCTGTTAAATCATAAATATAGATTTCAGCATATAACTTAGACAGTAGAGCGTATAAATAATCAGTTATTATCCATGCATATTGCAGGCGGTATGGATGGGTGGCTTAATTCCCAATGGGTGGGTAAAAAGGTCTGAAACCACCTGTTGAGTAAGCCTATATGGGTTCAGTTCTTTAGATACTGACATGATTTTATAATAAAAACGTCTGTGGAATGGAGATATTGTGAATAATAGTATAACAATAAAGGAATTATTTGACCTTAATGAAACTATAGCAGCTAAGGTGTTTGAGGGCTGTACATATCCATGGGAAGTACTTGCCAGGATAGGTGATTTTATTATAGAGCTTGGTAATACTCTTCCGGAAGATGAGTATGAAAAAAGAGGAGATGATATATGGATTGCTAAGAGTGCCAACGTATATCCTACAGCATATATTAATGGTCCATGCATTATCGGCAAGGATGCAGAAGTAAGACATTGTGCATTTATACGAGGTAAAGCTATTGTCGGAGAGGGAGCTGTTGTTGGTAATTCTACAGAGTTAAAGAATGTTATTCTGTTTAATAAAGTTCAGATTCCACATTATAACTATGTAGGTGATTCGATTTTGGGATATAAGGCACATATGGGAGCTGGTTCAATAACATCTAATGTTAAATCAGATAAGAAGCTTATAACGATTAAAGGGCCTGATTCTAATATAGATACAGGAATTAAGAAGATAGGCGCATTTTTGGGTGACAATGTTGAGGTTGGATGTGGAAGTGTGCTTAATCCGGGAACAATTGTTGGAAGAAACAGCAATATTTATCCGTTGTCAAGTGTAAGAGGATATGTTGCAGCAGGAAGTATTTATAAGAATAAGAATGAAGTTGTAGAAAAGCAGTAAAAAACTTTTAAAAATATTCAAGGTAACATTGACTATTTAATTAGTTTGTGAGAAAATAATCAAAGTACGGATTTGTAAGTACATTTTCAATTACGAAAGGAGTAATAAGATGATTTACACACAGGAAGTAGAAAATATGTGTCCAGTAGCACAGGGCGTTCATCACGGAGCAGCTCCAGTGCCTACAGAAGGAAAATGGGTACAGAATAAGAAAGTTGAAGATATTTCAGGTTTTACACATGGTGTTGGCTGGTGTGCTCCACAGCAGGGTGCATGTAAGCTTACACTTAATGTTAAGGAAGGTATAATTCAGGAAGCATTAGTAGAGACTATCGGATGTTCAGGTATGACACATTCAGCAGCTATGGCATCAGAGATCCTTCCAGGTTTAACAGTTATGGAAGCATTAAATACTGATTTAGTATGTGATGCTATTAATACAGCTATGAGAGAGCTCTTCTTACAGATTGTTTATGGTAGAACACAGAGTGCATTCTCAGAAGGCGGACTTGCAGTTGGTGCTGGTCTTGAAGATCTTGGTAAGGGACTTCGTTCACAGGTTGGTACAATGTACGGAACTCTTAAGAAGGGTCCTCGTTACCTTGAGATGGCTGAAGGATATGTTACAGGTATCGCACTTGATAAGAATAATGAAATCATTGGTTATAAGTTTGTAAGTCTTGGTAAGATGACTGACTTCATCAAGAAGGGTGATGACCCTAATACAGCTTATGAAAAGGCTTGTGGTCAGTACGGCAGAGTTGCAGATGCAGTTAAGATTATTGACCCTAGAACAGATGAAGAAGTTAAATAAGGAGGAGACAGACAATGGCTTTATTTGAATCATATGAAAGAAGAATAGATCAGATTAATGCTGTATTAAACAGCTACGGTATTTCTTCAATTGAAGAAGCTGAAAAGATTACAAAGGATGCTGGATTAAATGTTTACGATATGGTAAAGGGTATTCAGCCAATTTGTTTTGAAAATGCATGCTGGGCTTACACAGTAGGTGCTGCCATCGCTATTAAGAAGGGCGCAAGAAAGGCTTCAGAGGCTGCTGCAGCTATCGGTGAAGGTCTTCAGGCATTCTGTATTCCAGGTTCAGTTGCTGACCAGCGTAAGGTTGGTTTAGGACATGGTAACCTTGGTAAGATGTTACTTGAAGAAGATACTGAATGTTTTGCATTCTTAGCAGGTCACGAATCATTCGCTGCTGCTGAAGGTGCTATCGGTATCGCTGAAAAGGCTAACAAGGTTCGTAAGACTCCATTAAGAGTTATCTTAAATGGTCTTGGTAAGGATGCAGCTAAGATTATCTCAAGAATTAACGGATTTACATTCGTTGAGACAGAGATGGATTACTCAACAGGTAAGGTTAAGGAAATCGAAAGAATTGCATACTCAGATGGTCTTCGTTCTAAGGTTAACTGCTATGGTGCTAACGATGTAACAGAAGGTGTTGCTATTATGTGGAAGGAAAATGTTGATATCTCTATTACAGGTAACTCAACAAATCCTACAAGATTCCAGCATCCAGTTGCAGGTACATATAAGAAGGAAAGACTTGAAGCTGGTAAGAAGTACTTCTCAGTTGCTTCAGGTGGTGGTACAGGCCGTACTCTTCATCCAGATAACATGGCAGCAGGTCCTGCTTCTTATGGTATGACAGATACAATGGGACGTATGCATTCAGATGCACAGTTCGCTGGTTCTTCATCAGTTCCTGCTCACGTTGAAATGATGGGTCTTATCGGTATGGGTAACAACCCTATGGTTGGTGCTACTGTTGCAGTTGCTGTTTCTGTTCAGGAAGCTGCTGACAATGGTAAGTTCTAATTAATTTAATAACGTATTAAGCGTTAAAAGAAATGCCACATTAAGAAAGATTATACAATATTATAGTAATTAGTAAGCTTATGGTTGCTCTAAATATTGTGTAAATGTTACTTAATGTGGCTTTTTTTACATTTTAAAAGTCGTCAGAAGAATATTTAATATTTTATTTCAAAATAATCTAAATAAGCTTTATATCTATCCTGTGCTGTCAAACAGGTATCTTTTAAATATCCTTTTTCATTATTCCATTCTTTCAAACCACGATAATAGAACATCTTTAAATTATCTTCAATAATAAATGGAACAATGTTATATTTTAGACATTCTTTGAACATAATGATTCTGCCTACACGTCCATTACCATCCTGAAATGGATGAATTCTTTCAAAACGGACATGAAAATCCAGAATATCATCTAATGTTATAATTTGTTTTTTCAAATATTCATTCAGTAATTTGGATATTTCTATTTTAACTTTTTCCGGAGGGGTTGTTTCCATATCTCCAACCATATTTTTTCTAGCCTTATATTCTCCTACATTGAACCATGAAAGTTTACTATCTGAAGTATTGGTTTTTAATATTTTATGCGTATTTTTTATAAAATCCTCATTCAGGGGATTACCTACACAATCAATCATATAATCAAAACAACGAAAATGATTGACAGTTTCCATTATATCATCAATATTTGCCGGTTCTTTGTCAAAACCAATAGTATTTGTTTCATAAATATATCTCGTCTGGTCTTCTGTTAATTGACTGCCCTCAATATGGTTAGAATTATATGCAAGCTTGATTTGTGTCTGATGATAGATACCTCCTTTTAGGTTTGCCGCTTTTTCTTCTTTTAATCTATAAAACAATGAGTCTTTATCTACATTTATCTCGTTATCATATTCTAATTCTATTAGGTCTCCGGGCTGGCAATTTAGATAGCTACATATTTCGATAAGGGTATTCATAGATATCTGTTCATTTTTTGATAACTTTGCTAATGTTGCAGACGATAAGTTAAGTGTATTTTTTAAAGTCGTTTTAGCGATACCTTTTTCATTAAGCATATTAAATAATTTTTTGTAAGATATTTTCATTTAAACACCTTCTTTCTATATGTAATATAATAACACATATGTTTATATTTGCAAATGTTTTATAAATAAAGTTTATAAAAATAAACATAGTACGGATTATTGATTTTTGATTCAGATAACTAAAGGTTATAAGAAAATAGAAATGATTGTATACTTAGATGTATAGTTTGCTGTTTTCATCGGCTCATGTTTATAGAAAATGATGGAATCTATTGGTATGGGTAATAACCCAATGGTTGGTGCTACAGTAGCAGTTGCCGTTTCTGTTCAGCAGGCTGCTGATGAGGGCAAATTCTAAATAGAAAGCTTGATTTTATAGGCTTTTTGGAGACTCATATCATTTTTGGTATGAGTCTCTTTTTTTAGCTCATTTTCTGGATTTGGTGTAAAAATAGCTGCACGCTGCCCTCAAGTCGCCATATTTAATTATTGGCGACGTGGAAAGTGAAATATTGGCGACTTGGGCGACGCAGGTTGACAAAAATAATTATTTATGGTGACTTGGAATACTAATTCCGGTTTATTTTATGCCTCAGAGGAGCAGATAATCTTATCGGTCCGCCATTTGAGATTCTTTCAGACAAGGCAG
>ERZ773204.639-NODE-639-length-29679-cov-4.131785_pt1 | contig 29679 bp, 37 predicted proteins | sample MGYA00581007_ERZ773204 | MGnify/ENA primary metagenome ERZ773204 (study PRJEB29015, sample SAMEA2737757) | human gut metagenome | biome: human gut; feature: human-associated habitat; material: faeces | place: China | collected 2012 ... | reverse complement strand
TATAATTGAGGAGGTTCAAAATAATGTCAGAATTAACTTTTGAACAAATGTTAGAAGAGTCTTTAAAAACAATACGTAATGGAGAGGTCGTAGATGGTACTGTAATCGATGTAAAGCCAGATGAAATCATCTTGAATATAGGGTATAAAGCAGACGGTATTATTACAAGAAGCGAATATACAAATGAGCCAAACGTTGATTTGACAACTTTAGTATCAGTTGGTGATACGATGACTGTTAAAGTATTGAAAGTAAATGACGGAGAAGGTCAAGTGTTGTTAACATATAAGAGATTAGCAGCAGAAAAAGGTAATGAAAGATTAAAAGAAGCTTTTGAAAACAAAGAAGTATTAAAAGCGACAGTAAATCAGATTTTAGGCGGCGGATTAAGCGTTGTTGTTGATGAAGCAAGAGTATTCATTCCTGCAAGTTTAGTATCTGATACATATGAAAAAGATTTAAGCAAATATCAGGGACAGGAAATTGAATTTGTTATCAGCGAATTTAATCCAAGAAGAAACCGTGTAATCGGTGACAGAAGACAACTTTTAGTTGCAGAGAAAGCAAAATTACAGGAAGAATTATTTGCAAACCTTAAAGTGGGAGATGTTGTCGAAGGAACTGTTAAAAATGTAACAGATTTCGGTGCATTTATCGACTTGGGCGGAGTAGACGGATTATTACACATCTCTGAAATGTCATGGGGAAGAGTTGAAAATCCAAAGAAAGTATTCCAGGTAGGCGAAACAATCAAAGTTCTTGTAAAAGATATTAATGATACAAAAGTTGCGTTAAGTTTGAAATTCCCTGAGACAAATCCATGGGCAAACGCAGAAGAAAAATATGCTGTAGGAACAGAAGTTACAGGTAAAGTGGCAAGAATGACAGACTTTGGTGCATTTGTTGAATTAGCACCGGGCGTAGATGCTTTACTTCACGTTTCTCAAATTTCTAAAGTACACGTAGAAAAACCGGCAGATGTTTTAAACGTAGGACAGGAAATCACAGCAAAAATCGTAGACCTTAACGTAGCAGACAAAAAAATCAGTTTAAGCATGAAGGCTCTTGAAACAGAGGAAACAGCAGAAGAAACAGAAGAATCTGTTGAGGAATAGGATAGGGCTGGAGTAGAGATACATAAAAAATAGGGACGGAAGTCTCTATTTTTTATGTGAAAAAATATGTTAAAAATTCATCAAGATGTATATTAAAATATACAATCATTTGTAGTGAGTTACTAGAATTATATAAAAAATTCTTGTATGATATACATAAAGGATTGAAAACAAATGAAAGGAAGAGATAAAATGAAACTTTTAACATTTAAAGGAGGAATTCACCCTGATGATGGAAAGCAACTGGCAAAAGATAAGAAAATTGTCAGTATACTGCCAAAAGAAGAATTGGTTTACCCACTTTCACAGCATATTGGCGCACCGGCAAAACCTGTCGTGAAAGCGGGAGACAGAGTTTTGAAAGGGCAGAAGATAGCAGAAGCGGGAGGATTTGTTTCTGCGTCAATATTTGCATCTGTGTCAGGTGAAGTGAAAGGGATTGAAAAGCGTTTTAATCCTTCAGGAGCGAAAGTAGATTCGATTGTTGTGGAAAATGATTTTCAATATGAAGAAGTTTCGTATCTTCCGGTGAAACCTCTTGAGGAGATGACAAAGGAAGAGATAATTGATCGAATTAAAGAAGCGGGAATAGTGGGAATGGGAGGTGCAGGTTTCCCTACTCATGTAAAATTATCTCCGAAAGAGCCGGAAAAAATAGACTATGTCATTGCGAACTGTGCGGAATGTGAACCGTATATTACTGCGGATTATAGAAGAATGTTAGAAAATCCTGAAGAATTGATCAGCGGAATGCGTGTTGTATTAAGTATATTTCCACAGGCGAAAGGAATTTTCGGTGTGGAAGATAACAAACCGGATTGCATTGAAAAATTGAGAAAACTGACGGAGAAAGAGTCGAGAATGGAAGTAAAGGCATTAAAGACAAAGTATCCGCAGGGTGCGGAACGACAGTTAATCTTTGCCACAACGGGAAGAGCAATCAATTCTTCCATGCTTCCGGCAGATGCAGGCTGTGTAGTGGATAATGTGGAAACAATGATTGCCATTCATACAGCAGTTGTCGAAGGGAAAGCGGTTACGGAAAGAATCGTAACGTTAAGTGGAGATGCGGTAAAAGAACCGGGTAACTTCAAAGTGTTGTTCGGGACAAATCATCAGGAAGTGATTGAAGCGGGAGGAGGATTTAAAAATCCGCCTGAGAAAATCATTTCAGGAGGTCCGATGATGGGATTTGCCATGTTTACTACAGACACTCCAATTACAAAAACTTCATCATCTATTTTGGGATTTACGAAAGATGAGGTAAAGGCGAATGAGCCTACTGCCTGCATTAATTGCGGACGATGTGTGGAAGTCTGTCCAAGCCGTATTATTCCTTCAAGACTTGCAGATTTGGCGGAGCGCCACGATGAAGAAGGATTTAAAAAACTGGAAGGGCTTGAGTGTATAGAATGTGGTTCGTGCAGTTATGTATGTCCGGCAAAACGGCAGTTAAAACAGTCCATTGGAACAATGAGAAAAATTGCGTTGGCAAATAGAAAAAAATAAAGGAAGAGGTGACGAAAAGTGAGTGAACAATTTAATGTATCGTCTTCACCACATATACGTTCAAAAACAACAACAGCAAATATTATGTTATGCGTAGTGCTGGCACTATTACCTGCCACAGCATTCGGAGTTTATAATTTCGGAGTACAGGCGTTGGGTGTCGTATTGATTACGGTAGGTTCGGCGGTACTTACGGAGTACATTTATGAGAAACTGATGCACAAAAAAGTGACGATTTGTGATTTCAGTGCGGCAGTAACCGGATTACTATTAGCACTGAATCTTCCGCCTACAGCACCGTGGTGGCTCTGTGTTCTTGGAAGTGTTTTTGCTATTTTAATCGTAAAACAACTTTTTGGCGGATTGGGACAGAACTTTATGAACCCTGCATTGGCAGCCAGATGTTTTCTTCTCATTTCCTTTACGGGAAGAATGACAACATTTGTATATAATGATGCGGTGACAAGTCCGACAACTTTGGCGGCATTAAAAGCAGGTGAAGATGTAAATCTTAAAGATATGTTTATTGGAAATATTGCAGGAACAATCGGTGAGACTTCAGTAATTGCTATTTTAATAGGAGCGATATTCCTGCTTGTTATGGGAATTATTCAGATTCGCATTCCTCTTACATATATTGTAACATTTGTTATTTTTCTTATTTTATTTAGTGGACACGGGTTTGATGTCAACTACATTGCCGCACATCTTTGCGGAGGCGGATTAATGCTTGGCGCATGGTTTATGGCAACGGATTATGTGACTGCGCCGATTACAAAAAGAGGACAGATTTTATATGGTGTCTGTCTTGGCGTTCTTACGGGAACGATTCGTCTGTTTTCGGGTTCGGCAGAAGGGGTGTCATATGCAATTATCATTAGTAACCTTTTAGTTCCGTTGATTGAAAAGGTAACAATTCCGAAACCTTTCGGCAAAGGAGGAGAAAAATAATGAATAAAATTGTAAAAAATGCACTGATTTTGACAGCGATTACTCTTGTATCAGGTCTGTTGCTTGGCGGTGTCTATGAGATAACAAAGGAACCTATACAGGCGTCAAAAGAAAAGGCAAAACAGGAAGCGTATAAATCTGTTATGTCAGATGCCGAAGAATTCGAGACAGACAACAGTTTTGATGAAAAGAAAGCGGAGAAAATTTTAGAGAAAAACAAAATTAACGGCTGTTATCTAAGCGAAGTTGCAGTTGGAAAAGATAAATCAGGAAAAGAGATTGGATATGTCATTACTTCGACTTCAAAAGAAGGATATGGCGGAGAAATTCAAATTTCAGTTGGAGTTTCAATGGACGGAACGGTAACGGGAATTGAAATCTTATCCATCAATGAAACTGCAGGTTTGGGAATGCAGGCAACTGAGCCGGCATTTAAAAAGCAGTTTGAAAATGTCAAAACAGATAAGTTTGAAGTGAAAAAAGATAATCCAAAAGGAAATGTAGATGCGTTAAGCGGTGCTACAATTACAACGAGAGCCGTGACAAATGCAGTAAATGCAGGACTTTCATATTTTCAAGATGCGTTGGGAGGTAGTGTAAATGAATAAGTGTATGGAACGGTTATATAACGGTCTGATTAAAGAAAACCCTACCTTTGTATTAATGCTCGGAATGTGTCCGACATTGGCGGTTACAACTTCAGCCATCAATGGAGTAGGTATGGGACTCACAACAACAGTTGTATTAGTTATGTCTAATATGTTGATTTCCATGTTGAGAAAGGTTATTCCGGATTCAGTGAGAATGCCGGCATTTATCGTAGTAGTAGCATCTTTCGTAACGATTGTGCAGTTTTTATTGGAAGGATTTGTTCCTGTTTTATATGATGCGTTAGGACTATATATTCCTCTTATTGTAGTAAACTGTATTATTTTGGGAAGAGCGGAAAGTTACGCATCTAAAAATCCGGTTCTTCCGTCAATTTTCGATGGGATCGGTATGGGGCTTGGTTTTACTGTAGGATTAACAAGTATCGGTATTGTCCGTGAAGTAATTGGTGCGGGAGAAATCTTTGGATTCCGCGTAATGCCTGCATCTTACGAGCCTATTACTATTTTCATTTTGGCGCCGGGAGCATTTCTTGTACTTGCAGGTCTTGTTGCTTTACAGAATAAGATTAAAGCAAATGCAAAGAAAAAAGGAAAAGAAGTAGTTGAAGCAAGTTGTGGCGAAGGCTGTGCATCTTGTGGAAACCACGGTTGCAAAGGAAAAGTATTTCCTGTAGAAAGCGATAAATAGGAGGGGACAAAATGAAAGAGTTATTGATTATTGCGGTTGGCTCTGCACTTGTAAATAACGTTATTTTAAGCCAGTTTTTAGGAATTTGTCCATTTTTAGGTGTGTCTAAAAAGGTGGAAACAGCGGCAGGTATGGGAGGAGCGGTTGTATTCGTTATTACAATTTCATCGTTCTGTACCGGTTTGATTTATAAGTTTATTCTGTCACCGTTACATTTTGAATATTTGCAGACAATTGTATTTATTTTGGTAATTGCTGCGTTGGTACAGTTTGTTGAAATGTTTTTGAAGAAAATGATGCCTCCGTTATATAAAGCGTTGGGAGTATATCTTCCGTTAATTACAACAAACTGTGCAGTGCTTGGTGTAGCATTGACGAACGTACAGAAAGAGTACGGAATTTTGGAAAGTGTAGTAAACGGATTTGCAACTGCTTTAGGATTTACGATTGCCATTGTAATTATGGCGGGAATTCGTGAAAAAACAGAGCATAATGATGTATCACCGTCATTCCAGGGAACACCTATTGTACTTGTGACGGCAAGTTTAATGGCGATAGCGTTCTTTGGATTTTCGGGACTAATTTAGGAGGCTGGAAAAATGAGTATAACGGGAATAGTAATTGCTGCCGTAATCGTAGGCGGAACAGGATTATTTATCGGTGCTTTTTTAGGACTGGCAGGAAAGAAGTTTGCTGTGGAGACAGATGAGAGAGAGGAAGCAATCATAGAAGTTCTTCCGGGCAATAACTGTGGAGGCTGCGGATACGCAGGTTGTTCAGGTCTCGCCAGTGCGATTGTAAAAGGAGAGGCAGAGATAAGCGGCTGTCCGGTTGGAGGATCAGCCGTGGCGGCGGAAATCGGTAAAATTATGGGAGTTGAGGCAAAAGAGCAGACTCGAATGACTGCCTTTGTAAAATGTGCCGGAACTTGCGACAAGGCTGGAAAAGATTATGTGTATACAGGTATAGAGGACTGTACAATGATGAAATCCATGCAAAATGGCGGTCCTAAATCATGTAATTACGGCTGTCACGGTTTTGGAACTTGTGTAAAAGCCTGTCCTTTTGATGCAATTCATATCGAAAACGGTGTTGCTGTGGTAGATAAAGAAGCATGTAAGGCGTGTGGAAAATGTATTGCGGTATGTCCGCAGAATTTAATTGAATTAGTACCTTATGGACAGAAACATTTGGTACAGTGTAATTCTAAAGATAAAGGAAAAGATGTCATGTCAGCATGTAAGGCGGGCTGTATTGGCTGTAAAATGTGTCAGAAAGTCTGTGAGTATGATGCGATTACGGTAGAAGATAATATTGCGCACATTGATCCTGAAAAATGTACAAATTGCGGGGCTTGTGCAGAAAAATGTCCTAAGAAAATTATTATGTAGGGAAGAAAAATGTGGAAACAGGCAGGAAAATTGTTTTGGCAGGATATAAAGAAATTAAAGATAGCGATTATCCTTATTGGTATTTATCTTGCTTTCATGAAATTTGTGTTACATAGTGGGTGTCCGTTTGTAGTTGTGACAGGATTTCCATGTGCAGCTTGTGGGCTGACAAGAGCAGGCGTCCATTTCCTTAAAGGGGAATGGATACAGGCGTGGAATGTACACCCTGCCATTTTTCCCATCGTACTTCTTGTTGTCGTTTTTATAATTCAGAGATATTTCAGACAAGCATCATTAAAGAAATTAAAAAAATATGCGATTTTGCTTATTGTGGGAATGCTGGTTTTATATGTTTACCGGTTTGCCACACAATTTCCGGGCAACCCGCCAATGTCGTATTATAGGGATAATTTGATGATGCGTATTGTGAAATGGATAAAAATGTGATATGATAAGCAATAAATTATTATAGACTAAAGGAGTTGCAGTTATGGAAGAAAATTACAATAACGAACAGGAAAACGAACAGCAGTACCAGTATAATTATAATACGGACTATAACTACAATCAGCCTCAGAATTACAATCAGCAGAACGACAACGGAGTAATGTCGGTAGGGGAATGGCTTTTGACAATTTTAGCCACAATTATCCCATGTATCGGTCCCATCATATATTTGGTTTGGGCCTTCGGAAAAGGTGGAAATGAAAACCGCAGAAATTATTGTAAGGCGTGGTTGATTTACTGGGTAATTCAGACAATATTAGCAATTATTTTAGTGATTGTTTTATTTGCGCTAATTATTCCGGCATCTTCACAATACTATTATTACTAGAGTAGAAAAATAATGATACCCTCTTATTTCAAGATGGTATCATTTATTTTTTTCTGTACAATGTAACTGATAATCGTCTGTAATGAAAACGGCATCAACATTATCTAATTGGTTGATTAGTTTTAATCCATTTTCTAAGCCTAAAATAAAGCAGGCAGTGCTGAGCGCATCGCCGTCAGCGGAGGAATCGGATATAATTGTTACACTCAAAAGATTGCTTTCTTTTGGATAGCCGGTGGAGGAATCCAAAAGATGGTGATAGATTTTACCGTTCTTTTTAAAATATCGTTCATACACGCCTGAAGATACGACAGAGCGGTCATCTACGGGAATGGAGGCTATTGTTTCGTTTTGTTCTCCAAAAGGTTTCTGTATACCGATATGGAAAGGTTTTCCGTCCGGTTTATTGCCGACTGTCAGTACGTTGCCTCCGAGATTAATCATGGCGTGTTTGACACCTTCTTTTTCAAGATATTCCTTCAGGCGGTCTGCGATGTAACCTTTTGCGATTCCACCCAGATCTAACGCGGCTTTGGGATCGAGGAGTTGAACGGTATTTCCGTCAACCACTACGTTTTTATAATTTACATGACTTTTTGCTTCCTGAATAAGAGTTGGAGCGGGAACGTTTCCGTCATTGTTTTTGAAGTCCCAAAGACTGCTCAGAGGGGCAATCGTAATGTCGAAAGCACCATTTGATAATTCGCTGTAATAGAGAGCCTTCTTAATAAGTTCGACTGTTTCGTCAGAAACTTCTACGGGAACTCCGTTACTTTGATTAATTTTTGAAATTTCGCTTTCGGGAATCGTCCTGCTAAATTTGTTTTCATATTCCGAGCATAGTTTGAAACAATGCTCTAAAATGGAAGAGTCGTTTGTGCCCCAAAGTTTAATGGAGATAAGCGTATCAAAAAATATTCCGCTCTTACTGATAGAGTCTTTGGAAACAGGGGTGGTGCAGCCGCTTAAAAGCAGCAGACAAAAGGTTAATACAATACTTATATAACGACGTTTCATACATATCCTCATTTCTTTATGATTTTACTTAAATAGTATATACTAATTTATATTCGAAATGCAATCGAACATATGATTGCATAGTCGGAATGAATATGATAAAATAGGCAGGGAGAAAATAGCAGATGAAGAAAAATGACTATAAGTTAATGATAATTATTATTGGAATAGCGGTTCTTTTATTTTTAGCGGCAGCGTTAAAAGATAACGGTAAGGAGAATGTTATTGAGATAAAGATAGATGGCGTTGTTAAGGGCAGGTATGCGCTTTCCGAAGACAGAGAACTGAATCTGAACGGGACAAACCGCCTTGTGATCAAAGACGGAAAGGCTGATATTACGGAAGCGGATTGTCCGGATAAAGTATGTGTAAAGCAAAAGCCTATTTCAAAAGCAGGAGAAAGTCTTGTATGTCTTCCGAATAAAATTATTATTACGGTTGTGGAAGGCGAGGAGAATGAATTGGACGGAGTAGCCAATTAGGAGGAATATCATGAAAAATAAAGGTGTCTATTTTGGAATGTTTACGGCGCTGGCACTGATTTTCAGTTATGTGGAGTCACTTATTCCTTTTCATATCGGCATACCGGGAGTGAAACTGGGGCTGGCTAATTTGGTTATTGTCGTCGCCATGTATAAGATGAATAAAAAGCAGGTCTATCTTTTATCCGTGACAAGAGTAGTTCTGGCGGGATTTATGTTTGGCAATCTGTTTAGTATTGTATACAGTCTTGCAGGCTCACTGCTCAGTCTTGCGGTGATGTACGGTCTGAAAAGAAAAGAATCGTTTAGTATTATGGGAATCAGTATGGCGGGCGGAGTGTTTCATAATATAGGACAGTTGATTGTTGCCATGATTGTGCTGGAAAGTCTAAACTTAGTTTATTATGCATCTGTGCTGTTAATTTCGGGATTAATTACGGGGATTGTAATTGGGATTGTCTCCGATGAGATAATGAAGAGGATTAAGAAAATCCATTTTTAGTAATGAAAGTGAGGAAAAGATGATTTCATATATAAGAGGAGAATTGGTGGCAGTTGAAGAGGAAAAAGCAGTTATAGATGTGGGCGGAGTAGGATATGGCATTTTTATGCCTGCGCAGTCTATGGGAAAATTGCCGCCATTACATGAAGAGGTGAGGTTACATACATATCTGCATGTAAAGGAAGATGCCATGCAGTTATACGGATTTTTGACAAGAGATGATTTAAAAGTATTTAAACTCGTTATCGGTGTCAGCGGAATAGGACCGAAAGGCGCATTGAACATTCTGTCCAATTTAAGTGCGGACGATTTGCGCTTTGCCGTGCTGTCAAACGATGTCAAAGCGATTTCTGCCGCTCAGGGCATCGGCAAGAAAACAGCAGAAAAACTAATTATTGAATTAAAGGATAAGTTGAGTATGGACGATGTCTTGGAACATATGGTACAGGAAGAAGAAGTGGCTGTAACCGGCCAAAACAGTGGAGTGCAGGCGGAAGCCGTGCAGGCGCTTGTGGCGTTGGGATATGGCAATACGGAGTCACTGCGGGCAGTGCGCCGGGTAGAAGTGAATGCGGACAGCGATGTGGAAACTGTGTTGAAACAGGCGTTGAGATTTATGATGTAAAAGGCGGGAAAATAAAATGGGAAAAAGGATTATTACAACTGAGAGTCTGGAAGAGGATTTAAAGATAGAGAATCATCTGCGGCCTCAACTGCTCACGGATTATATTGGACAGGAAAAAGCAAAAGAGATGCTCCGCATTTACATTCAGGCGGCAAAAGAGAGAAACGAAGCACTTGACCATGTGTTATTTTACGGACCGCCCGGATTAGGAAAGACAACACTGGCAGGAATTATAGCAAACGAAATGGGAGTGAATTTAAAGATTACATCAGGTCCTGCCATTGAAAAGCCGGGAGAAATGGCGGCAATTTTAAACAATCTTCAGGAGGGCGATGTACTGTTTGTCGATGAAATTCACCGATTAAACAGACAGGTAGAAGAAATTTTATATCCGGCCATGGAAGACTATGCCATTGACATTATGATTGGAAAAGGTGCGAATGCCCGCTCCATTCGTCTGGATCTGCCTCAGTTTACTTTGGTTGGAGCGACTACAAGAGCAGGAATGCTCACCGCACCTTTGCGCGACAGATTTGGAGTTGTGCAGCGGCTGGAATTTTATACGGAGAAAGAATTACAGACGATTATTATCCGATCAGCGGGAGTGATGGGCGTGGAAGTGGACGAAAATGGCGCTATGGAGATGGCGAGAAGATCCAGGGGAACTCCACGTCTTGCCAACAGGCTGTTAAAGAGAGTGAGAGATTTTGCACAAATTAAATACGATGGAATTATTACGGAAGAAGCGGCAAACTATGCGTTAGATTTATTGGAAGTGGATAAGTATGGTTTGGATCACATTGACAGAAATATTCTATTGACAATGATTCAGAAATTTAACGGAGGCCCGGTGGGACTTGACACTTTGGCGGCATCTATAGGAGAAGATTCGGGAACGATAGAAGATGTGTATGAGCCGTATCTTATAAAAAACGGATTTCTCCACCGGACGCCGAGAGGGAGAGTGGTTACTTCTTTTGCATATCACCATCTGGGAATTTCAGAGGAAAATCATTAAAATAGTTGGATTTTCAATTTGAATGGTTTATAATAAAGAATACATGATTAGAAAGTAATAAGGAGGTGTCCTATGGCATCGTCAAAAAATTATACAGAAGTTTTAATTGGGGGAAAAGTTTTTACTCTGAGCGGTTTTGAGAGTGAAGAGTATTTGCAGAAAGTTTCTACATATTTAAATCGCAAAATGGACGAATGCAGCAGTGTGGAAGGGTACAAGAAGCAGAGCGCTGAGACGAGAAGCATATTGCTTGCACTCAATATTGCGGACGATTATTTCAAGACAAAGAGCATGGCAACGACATCGGAAGCGGACATTGAACTGAAAGATAAGGAGATGTATGATTTAAAACACGAGTTGATTTCTGCACAGTTAAGTTGCGAAAATGCTGAGAAAGAAATAGACAGATTGAAAGAAGAAAATACGGAGTTGCAGAAACAGATTGTAAAACTGGAAACGGAGTTAAAAAATCGTGAAAAATAAAAGACTGTCAGCGGACAGTCTTTTTTAAAGGGAACAGGTATGAAAAGAGAAATAGAAATTTTAGCACCGGCAGGCTCATATGAAAGTCTGAAAGCGGCGATTGCGGCAGGTGCAGATGCAGTTTATGTAGGAGGAAATCGTTTTGGAGCGAGAGCATATGCGAACAATTTTTCGGAGGAAGAATTGCTGGAAGCGATAGACTATGTACATCTGCACGGAAAGAAAATTTATTTAACAGTTAATACACTGTTAAAAGAAAAAGAACTGGAAAGAGAACTGTACTCGTATCTTCTGCCTTATTACAGACAGGGGTTAGATGCGGTTATCGTACAGGATCCGGGTGTTCTTCGCTTTGTGAGAGAATATTTTCCAAGCCTTCCCATTCATGCAAGCACACAGATGACGATTACAGGAGCAGATGGTGCAAGATTTATGGAAGAGCAGGGCGTAGAGAGAATTGTTACGGCAAGAGAGTTGAGTTTGCAGGAGATAAAGGAAATATCTGAAAAGACTTCTCTTGAAATAGAGAGCTTTGTTCACGGTGCTTTATGTTACTGTTACTCGGGGCAATGTCTGTACAGCAGCCTTTTAGGAGGACGAAGCGGAAACCGGGGACAGTGCGCGCAACCGTGCAGACTTCCTTATAAAGTGGACGGAAAAACGTCCTATGTGATGAGTTTAAAAGACTTATGTACGGTGGAATTTATTCCCGATTTGGCAGAGGCGGGAATTTATTCGTTCAAGATTGAAGGGAGAATGAAAAAGCCTGAATATGTGGCGGCAGTAACGTCGATTTATCGTAAATATGCGGATTTATACTTGCAAAAAGGACGAAAGGATTATTCCGTATCCCGGGAAGATAAACAGATTTTGATGGATCTGTACAATCGCGGCGGTTTTCACACGGGATATTATCAGATGAGAAACGGGAAAGAAATGCTATCATTACATCGCCCTAACCATGCAGGTATAAAAGCAGTAAAGGTAGTTTTGCAGCAGGGAAAAGAAATAAAAGCAGAAGCAATGACAGAACTGCACAAAGGCGATATTTTGGAGTTGCCTGATAAAGAAAATTATACATTGGGACAAGATGTAAGAATAGGGCAGCAAATTTCGATAGGATTGCGCAAAGGGAAAAAAATCGGCAAAGGGGAAGTGTTGAACCGTACCCGAAATGAAAAACTATTGCAGGAGTTGAGAAAAAACTTTGTGGAACAAAAACTGCAGGAAAAAATTAATGGGAATTTAATACTTTCTACAGAAAAAGATGCTACACTAACATTGAGGCTTGGCGATACGGAAGTTACTGTTGTCGGAGAAAAGGCGGAACAGGCGTTAAACCAGCCGATGAGTGAAGAGAGAATTGATAAGCAGATGAGAAAGACGGGGAATACTCCATTCGTATTTGATACGCTTACGATTTCTTTGGAAAATTCTCTTTTTATGCCGATGCAGAAATTAAATGAATTAAGAAGAAGCGGTCTGGAGATGCTGGAAAAGGAAATTTGTGCAAAATACAGGCGCAGGGACGAAAAGCAAGAAGAGGAAAAACAAGAAAAACAGGGTATAAAGAAAAATAAGCAACACGATATACAGTCTCTGTTTGTCTATGTGGAAAAGAAAGAACAATTCCTTAAAGCAATCGGTAACGAATCGGTAAAAAGAATTTATATCGACTGTACAATCATAGAGAAGGCATGGGAAAATAAAGAATTATCAGATTTGACTAAACAGGCCCGGGATAGAGGGAAAGAAATATATTTTGCGATGCCATATATTTTTAGGGGAGATACAGAGAAGAAATATGCAGAAACTTTTGATGCAACTGTATTCGATGGTATTTTGATAAGAAACTATGAGAGTTTTTATTTTCTGAAAGAAAGATTTCCGCAGGCACATATTGTGCTGGACTGTAATATGTATCAGTTCAATCAGGAAGCAAAAAGGTTTTGGGAAGAGAATGGAGTTCATGAATTTACCGCACCGCTGGAATTGAATTACAGAGAGTTACAGGAACTTGGGTGTGATAAAAGTGAGTTGGTCGTATATGGATATTTACAGATGATGGTGTCGGCGCAATGCATTCATAAAACTACCGGGAAATGTACTCACCGGAGTGGATATACAAAAATGACTGACAGATATAATAAGCAGTTTACATCAAAAAATTGTTGTGATTACTGTTATAATATTATTTACAACGCAGAGCCACTGTGCCTGCTTGAACAAAAGGAAGATATTTTACAGTTAGCCCCAAAAGAATTGCGCCTTCATTTCACGATAGAAAACGGAAAAGAAACAGAAGAAGTGATAAAACAGTTCGAGGAAGTTTTTATCCATAATAAAGAAATTGGAACGTATGAAAAGGCGTTTACAAGAGGCCATTTCAAACGAGGAGTAAAGTAGGTGAAAAATTGGTAAATATTATAGTTGAATTATCCAAATATCTGATGATTATCTGCATAGCAATCTACACATATCTTTGTTTTTCGGTATTTGGTTATGAAGATGAGTATAAAAAAAGAAAATTGCTGAGAAGGCAGAACAGGCTGATGTTTGCCATACACTTTATGGCGTATCTTGTACTGTATTTAAAAATGGACGAGGTAAAAGTAATTGCGTTCTATCTCATACAGATTGCTCTTCTTAGCGGAATTATTTTGCTTTACACGAAAATCTATCCAAAGATTTCAAGGCTGGTCGTAAACAATATGTGCATGCTTCTGACGATTGGATTTATTATTCTGACAAGACTTTCTTTTCAGAAGGCGATAAAGCAATGTATCATTGTAGCAGGTTCGGTTTTGCTCAGCCTTGTGATACCGGTTGCCATAAGAAAAATGAAAAAACTGGCAGACTGGACATATCTGTATGCAGGAATAGGTTTATGCGCGCTGTTGCTTGTGCTTCTTTTGGCCAGTACGTCGGGAGGAGCTAAACTTGGTTTTACAATTGCGGGAATTGGTATTCAGCCTTCAGAGTTTGTAAAGATTTCTTTTGTGTTTTTTGTTGCCGGCAGGCTGCAAAAATCAACGGAATTTAAAGATGTTGTCGTGACAACGATTATAGCGGCGATTCATGTTATTATTCTTGTTTTAAGTACAGACTTGGGAGCAGCGTTAATTTTATTTGTAGTTTATTTGATTATGCTGTATGTGGCGACAAGGCAGCCGCTGTACTTGATGGCAGGAGCTGCAGGCGGAGGCGTTGCAGCTGTGGCGGGCTATTTTCTGTTTAGTCATGTGCGCACCCGTGTTGCCGTCTGGAGGGGACCTGTCAGTCCGCAGACACCGGGCGGCCATCAGGTTGCACAGTCACTGTTTGCCATAGGTACAGGCAGTTGGTTTGGCATGGGACTTATGCAGGGAGCGGCAGATAAAATACCGGTTGCAACGGAAGATTTTGTTTTTGCAGCGATTGCGGAAGAATTGGGATTGATTTTTGCTCTCTGTATGATGCTGATTTGTGTGAGTTGTTATGTGATGTTTCTCAATATTGCCATGCAATTAAGAAATACATTTTATAAATTAGTGGCGCTTGGACTTGGAACATGTTACATTTTTCAAATATTCCTCACAATCGGAGGAGGAACGAAGTTTATTCCATTGACGGGTGTTACACTTCCTCTTGTAAGTTACGGAGGAAGTTCTGTGTTGAGCACAATTATGATGTTTGCAATTATTCAGGGATTATATGTATTAAGGGAAGACGAGGAAGAAATCATTGAGAGAAAAAAGGAAAGACAGAAATCAAAAAAGCAGGCGTTTAACGGACGACGATATAATGATTCTGATGGACGACGATCTGGACGCCCGTCTCGAGCGGCTTCCGAGCAGCCAAGACGAAGAGCGGGGGCAAAGAAGACAACCCGCTAAAAAAACAACACCAAAAAAGGCAGTTGAGAAAAAGCCGAAAAAAAGCCGAAAAAAGGTTACAAATAAAGAATTTGCAAGAATCACGTATTTGTTTGTCAGCCTGTTTCTTGTTTTAATGGGATATATTGTATATTTTAATGCAGTTAAGGCGAAAACTATTATTAACAGTCCTTATAATATGAGGCAGGATATTTTTGCTGACAGGGTAATCCGTGGGAAAATTTTAGATAAAAATGGAGAGGTTCTTGCAAAGACAACAGTTGGCGAGGACGGAAAAGAGACGAGGGAATATCCTTATGGGGACTTATATTCTCATGTTGTGGGATATGCTTCAAAAGGTAAGGCGGGATTGGAGTCAGTGGAAAATTTCAACCTCCTTACGTCAAACGCATTCGTTTTGGAAAAAATTATGAAAGAGTTCAAAGGAGAAAAGAACATAGGAGACAATGTGGTAACTACGCTTGATACGAATTTGCAGCAGGCGGCATATGATGCTTTGGGAGATAACAAAGGTGCGGTTGTTGTAATGGAGGCTGACACGGGGAAAATACTTTCCCTCGTATCAAAACCTACTTTTGATCCAAATTTTGTTGCGGAAAACTGGGCAGAGTTAAATCAGGATAAAGACAGTGCCATGTTAAATCGCGCCATGCAGGGAAAATATGCTCCGGGTTCTACTTTTAAAATCGTGACGGCTCTGGAATATATAAGAGAAAACAGTGATTACGATTCCTATCAGTATAAATGTACAAGTAAAATTGAGCATGAAGGAACGGTCATTCACTGTAATAACAATAAAGTACATGGAATGGAAGATTTGAGAAGTTCTTTTGCAAATTCATGCAATACATCTTTCTCGAATATCGGTTTACAACTAGACATTTCAAAATATAAAAAGACGGCAGAAGATTTACTGTTTAATAAGGGGTTGCCATCACCACTTATGTATAGTGAAAGTAAATTTGTCTTATCACCAAAAGATGCCTCTTCTGAGGTAATGATGACTGCCATGGGTCAGGGAAAAACGCAGGTAAGTCCATATCATATGGCGCTGATTACATCATCAATTGCAAACGGTGGAAAACTTATGAAACCATATTTGGTTGATAAAGTGGTAAATTATTCAGGAACAACAGTGACAAAAAATATGCCGGAAGAGTATGGAACACTTATGACAAGAGAAGAAGCCTCTCAACTGACGGAATATATGGAAGCGGTAGTAGAAGAGGGGACGGCAAAAACTCTCAGCGGTCAGGGGTATTCCGTAGCGGGAAAGACAGGAACGGCAGAATACAGTGTAGATAAAGAAAAGGTACATTCATGGTTTGTTGGATTTACAAATGTGGAAAATCCGGAACTGGTTATCAGTGTTGTAGTGGAAGGCTCTGATGCAACAGGAACAAAGGCAGTAAATGTTGCAAAAAAAGTTTTTAACAGTTATTATTAGTTAAAAGTCGAAAAGAAGGAATAAAATGGAATTTTATAAAAATTTATATGCCGGGGAGAGTCTGAAAGAAAAGCGGGAGAGTGTTGTAGAAAAATTAGAGATGGGAAAAGTACAGTTTAGCTGCTATCTGATCGTACTTCCTAACAATCCGGTAAATCAATTGGAATGTTATGATTCTATTCTTCTCCTGCAAAAAAGATGGATTGAAAAACCGGCACTTGTTGTCGGTGTGGCGAGCAGTTATACAGAATCACTGGAAGTGATAAAAAGGATTACGGAAGATACATATCTTCGCTATGGTGATGCTGATTTAAGAAGATATATTTTGGAAACGCAGCAGGAATTTCAGGAAAGTAAAGTATAGGTGTTTAAATGTTACATATTTTATGTATACTATTAAAAATAATAGGAATATTGATTTTGGTCTTACTGGGACTCATTGTTCTTATAGCGGGGATTATGCTGTTCGTACCGATTCGCTATCGAATAGAGATGAAGGGAGAAGGTACTTTACAGTCTTTGGAAGTGAAAGTAAGATTTTCATGGCTGTTGCATCTTCTGTCAGGTTATGTGTCGTATGCGGATAAGAAGGCAGACTGGCAGGTGAGAACCGCATGGAAAAAGTGGAATGTACCGGTATCTGTACAGAAAAAAGAAGAAACAAAAAAGACAGAAGCAGAGCCTGAAAAAACGGCAGAAGTAACAGAACAGCCAAAACAGATTGAGTCAAAAGAAGACCGGAAAAAACTTCCCCCGCGGGAAGTGGTGGTCAAAAAAGAAAAGAAGCGAAAAAAAGTTTCACTTTTGGATAAACTGAAGAAAATCTTTCAAAAGATAAAATATACAATACAAAATCTTTGTGGTAAGATAAAATTACTTTCTGAGAAAAAAGATAAAGTTTTGGAATTTCTGGAAGATGAACTGCATCGGACAGCATGGGGGAAAACTAAGCAGGAAATAATACGGCTGTTAAAGTATTTAAGACCGAAAAAAATCAAAGGAAGAGTCCGCTTCGGCTTTTCGGATCCTTATCTGACGGGAAAAGCATTGGCAATACTTAGCATGTGGTATCCTTTTTATGCGAATATGCTTTCGATTGCGCCGGATTTTGAGAAGGCTGTTTTGGAAGGAAACATAAGTGTCAAAGGGTACATTAGAGGAGTATATTTCCTGATTCCGGTTTTTAATATCATACGAAGCAAAGAAATCAGACAGACATATAAACATATACGGGCATTTCAACTATAAACAAAATGAATGGAGGAATTCAAATGGCAGAGAACAATTTAAAAAATACGGTGGAATCTCTTTTTAAAGGAATGGACAGCGTAGTTTCATCAAAGACAGTAGTGGGGGAAGCGATTCATATCGGTGAAACAATTATTTTACCTTTAGTGGACGTATCGTTTGCAGTAGGTGCGGGTGCTTTTGAACAGGATAAGAAGAATAAAGGTGCAGGCGGACTTGGAGGGAAAATGACACCAAGTGCGGTTCTTGTTATTCAGGACGGAAAGACAAAACTGGTAAATATAAGAAATCAGGACACAATTACAAAAATTTTGGATATGGTTCCTGATGTGGTAGAAAGATTTAGCAATCAGAATAAGGAAAAAAAGATGACAGAGGACGATGTGGCCGAGATATTAGACGGAAAATCAGAGAAGGAGTCATAAAACGAAAATTTTTGCATAGAATGGAATAAAGATGTAGTTGGAAGTGGAAGATGAAGAGGGTAATTGGATTTGCGCTGTTTTGGGTAGCGGTCGGCATGCTGATATCCATGTTTATTTCCAGTACATTTTTAAAGGTGACAGTTATTATTATCTGTTTCCTGTTAGGATATATATTGTTTTGCTGTGACGGAAAATAGCAATAAAAAAACGAGGTGATATGAAATCATCTCGTTTTATCATGTGTAAAATTAAGCACGTTCAACTCTTCCTGATTTTAAGCAAGAAGTACATACGTACATTTTTTTAGAACCACCTTCAGTTTTAACTCTTACTGATTTTACATTAGATTTCCACATTTTTGGTGTTTTTCTATGAGAGTGACTTACGTTGTTTCCAAAATGAGCACCCTTTTCACAAATAGCACATTTAGCCATGATTGCACCTCCTAACGATATTAATAGCCATAATAGACTCACAACACTAAGTATTCTAGCAGAAAAGTAGAAAATATGCAAGAGTTTATTTTCCTCTTATTTAACTTTTCGGAAAATGTTGTAAAAAACACGGAAACAGAGTATAATACAAATGTTAAATACGATTAAATCCAGAATGAATTGGAGGTATAGATATGAAAGGTAGTATGAGTACAGACTTTGGAATTATTACAATTGACCCTGAAGTAATTGCTAAATATGCAGGCTCTGTTGCTGTGGAATGTTTTGGAATTGTTGGAATGGCAGCAGTGAATATGAAAGATGGTCTTGTCAGATTGTTAAAGAAAGAAAGCCTGACGCACGGAATTCAGGTATATATTTCAGAAGACAATAAAATTACGCTGGATTTCCATGTGATTGTTTCTTACGGTGTCAGTATTTCGGCTGTTACGGAAAACTTAATCAGTAATGTGAAATATAAAGTAGAAGAATTTACAGGTATGTCAGTAGATAAAATTAACATCTACATCGAGGGCGTAAGGGTAATCGATTAGTTTAAGGAGGATTTTGTTGTGGCAACAAAAACAATAAATGCAGAAGTGCTTGCCAAGATGTTTTTGGCGGGTGCAGGTAACATAGAGGCGAAAAAAGAATTTATCAATGAATTGAACGTATTTCCGGTTCCTGATGGTGATACGGGTACAAATATGTCCCTGACCATTATGGCAGCGGCGAAGGAAGTGACGGCGATTGAACAGTTTGATATGGCATCACTGGCAAAAGCAATTTCTTCAGGTTCTCTTCGCGGGGCAAGAGGAAACTCAGGTGTTATTTTATCCCAGTTGTTCAGAGGATTTACAAAAGGGATTAAAGAACATAAAGAAGTGGATACGGTTATTTTAGCGAAAGCCTGTATGAAAGCGAAGGATACAGCGTACAAAGCGGTTATGAAACCTAAAGAGGGAACAATTTTAACCGTGGCAAGGGGAATTGCAGAGAAAGCTGTTGAATTGGCTGAGACAACAGATGATTTGGAAATTTTTATTCCGCAGGTAATTGAACATGCAGAATATGTTCTCTCACAGACACCTGATATGTTACCGGTATTAAAAGAGGCAGGAGTTGTGGATTCCGGCGGACAGGGATTGCTTGAAGTGCTAAAAGGTGCATATGATGCGTTTTTAGGCAAAGAGATAGATTACAGTAAGATTGCTCCAAGTACAGGTAAAGCAACTTTAAAAGTGAGCAATGATGTGCCGGCTGATATTAAATTCGGTTATTGTACAGAATTTATTATTATGACTGAAAAAGAATTTACGGAGAAAGATGAAAGAGAATTTAAAGCATATTTGGAATCTATCGGAGATTCTATAGTATGTGTTGCAGATGAGGAAATTGTAAAAATACATGTGCATACAAATGATCCGGGACTTGCTATTCAGAAAGCATTAACTTTTGGTCAGTTATCGAGAATGAAAATCGACAATATGCGTGAAGAACATCAGGAAAAATTAATCCGCGATGCAGAGAAACTTGCTCTGGAGCAGGCGAAGAAAAAGGAAGAACCTAGAAAAGAAATGGGATTTATAGCCGTTTCCATAGGGGAAGGATTAAATGAAATTTTCAGAGAATTAGGCGCAGATTATATTATCGAAGGCGGACAGACAATGAATCCGAGTACGGAGGATATGCTTGCGGCAATCGATGCGGTAAATGCTGAACATATATTTATTTTACCAAACAATAAAAATATCATTATGGCGGCAAATCAGGCGCAGTCTTTAACAAAGGATAAGGAGATTATTGTTATTCCGACGAAGACGGTTCCTCAGGGAATTACGGCAATTATCAACTATATGCCGGAGGCAGATGCGAAGACAAATGAAGAGACAATGCTTGAGGAAATCAAAAACGTGAAGACAGGTCAGGTGACTTATGCGGTCAGAGATACTCACATTGATGACAAAGAAATCCATGAGGGAGACATTATGGGCATCGGTGATACAGGTATTCTTTCTGTTGGAACATCTGTAGAGGAAACGACAAAAGATATGCTTGCACAGTTGGTTGACGAAGATTCAGAACTCATTAGTTTATACTTTGGCCAGGAAGTTTCGGAGGAAGAAGCAGAGCGACTTTCGGCAGAGATTGAGGAGTTGTATCCGGACGCAGATGTGGATACACATTTCGGTGGACAACCGATTTACTACTATGTGCTTGCAGTAGAATAAAAATGATGTGAAATCTAAAAGAAAAGCGATTCTTCGGAGTCGCTTTTTCTATATCAGAAGAATGGAAAAAACTATGAATGAATTATCGAATATTTCAGAATTAAAAGGTGTAGGAGAAAAAACAGAAAAACTATTTTATAAATTAGGTATTTTTACCGTGGGAGATTTGATCCGGTATTTTCCAAGAACATATGATGTATATGAGAAACCGGTGGAAATATCGGAAGTGGAAGAGGGAAGAACGGTTACGGTCACGGGGACGATTTGGGGAGCGGTTCAGGTTACGGGAACTCGTGCGATGCAAATAACAACGCTGACTTTAAAAGATATTTCCGGAACTTTGAAAGTGATTTGGTTTCGTATGCCTTTTTTGAAAAATACACTGCGTTCCGGCAGCGTTATCACTTTGCGGGGTAAGGTGACGAAACGAAAAAGAGTATTGACTATGGAGCAGCCGGAAATTTTTTATCCGAGCAGTAAATACCAGGAGAAGGAAAACACACTTCAGCCGGTATATCCTCTGACGGCGGGAATAACAAATCATATGATTGCCAAGATGGAGCAGCAGGCTTTAGAAAATTTGGATTTAAAGAAAGAAATACTGCCGGCAGAAATCAGACTGCGGTATCATTTGGCAGAATATAACTATGCGGTAAGGGGAATACATTTTCCAAAGAATAAAGAAGAATATTACTATGCAAGGGAAAGGCTTGTGTTTGAGGAGTTTTTGCTGTTCATTTTATCTTTGAGACAATTAAAAGAGAAAAAAGAGAGAATGCAGAACACGTTTTCTTTTGTAATGCCAAAGGAGATAGAAGAATTTCTGGATCAACTGCCATATGAACTGACGAATGCACAGAAGAAAGTTTGGGAGGAGATCAAGCGGGATATAACCGGAGAAAAAGTCATGGCAAGACTTGTACAGGGAGATGTAGGTTCAGGGAAAACGATTATCGCGTTACTCGGATTGATGCTTGTAGGGCTGAATGGGTATCAGGGGGCAATGATGGCGCCGACGGAAGTGTTGGCAAAACAACATTACCACTCTATCCGCGAGATGCTTGACAAGTATCATATTCCTCTAAAAGTGGAGTTACTTACCGGTTCGATGACGGCAAAAGAGAAAAGAATTGCATATGAAAAAATAGGAACAGGTGAAGCGGACCTTATAGTAGGAACACATGCCCTCATTCAGGAAAAAGTAGAATATAAAAATTTGGCTTTGGTCATTACGGACGAGCAACACCGGTTTGGTGTAAAACAGAGGGAAAAATTGTCGGAAAAAGGAAATACTCCTCATATTCTTGTTATGAGTGCGACGCCTATACCGAGAACGCTGGCGATTATTTTATATGGTGACTTGGACATTTCTGTTATTGATGAACTTCCGGCGAATCGACTTCCGATAAAAAACTGTGTTGTAGATACGTCTTATCGGAAGACGGCATATGAGTTTATGAAAAAACAAATCGGACAGGGAAGACAGTGTTATGTCATTTGTCCAATGGTAGAAGAAAGTGAGACGTTACAAGCAGAAAACGTAACAGACTATGCCAAAGCATTGCAAGAAGAATTGGGAGAGCAAATTCATGTACAATATCTGCATGGCAAGATGAAGCAGGCACAAAAAGATGAGATTATGGAAAGATTTGCCCGAAATGATGTGCAGGTACTTGTTTCCACAACCGTAATTGAAGTTGGTATTAATGTCCCGAATTCTACCATAATGATGATTGAAAATGCAGAGAGATTCGGTTTAGCCCAGTTACATCAGTTGAGAGGACGCGTAGGAAGAGGGGAACACCAATCCTACTGTATTTTTATGACGGGAACAAAATCGAAAGAAACAAAGAAACGATTGGAAATATTAAATAAATCTAATGATGGATTTAAAATTGCAGGGGAAGATTTAAAATTGCGTGGCCCTGGAGATTTGTTTGGAATACGGCAAAGCGGAATTTTGGATTTCAAACTTGCAGATGTATTTCAGGACGCAAAAACGCTGCAAAATGCAAACGAGGCAGCAAATCAACTGCTTGAGGACGATCCAGATTTGAAGAGAGAAGAAAATGAAAATTTAAGAAAATATTTACAGAAATATATGCGTGATATATTGTTGGAAACAACTCTTTAATAAGATGGGGAAATAGGCGAAAGGTTGCAGTCTATTTCCCTTTTTAAATAAATTTATTGTAATACGATAAATTTATATTGATTTTTAATAATTTTAATGGTATAGTCTAGTTAGAAATAAAGATATAAGAGTATTTAAGGAGGAATACAATGAAACGAGATACAATATCTAAATTATTAAAAATAATGATACTAGGAATGGGAATCGGTGGATTTGCAATTTTTCTATTGGTTTTCCCGACAGTCAGTAAAGAACTTGTCAGCAGTTATCCAGAGTTTTCAAATTACTATTTACCGTGGCTTATTTTTATTTGGCTTACGGCAATTCCATGCTACATTGTTTTAGGTTTGATGTGGAAATTTGCAACTTCTGTTCGGCAGGGAACTATCTTTACCTTCATCAATGGAAAGAGAATGAAAAAAATATTTTTTTGGACAGTTTCAGACACAACCTTTTTCTTAATGGGGAATATTTTCCTGTTTTTGTTGAATAGAAGCCACCCGAGTATTTTTATATTGTCAATGGGAATTATATTTATTGGCTATTCGATTGCTGTTATAAGTGTTGCTTTCGCAGAGTTCCTTAACGGTGCGGCTGCATTACAGGAAGAGAATGCGTTGACGATTTAGGAGGTACTTATGGAAGGCGAAATTATTTTTAACATTGATGTTATGCTGGCAAAACGTAAAATGAGTGTGACACAGTTGTCTGAAAAAGTTGGAATTACAATGGCAAACATTTCCATACTAAAGAATGGAAAGGCAAAAGCGATAAAAATATCTACGCTGACTAAACTATGTGAAGCATTAGAGTGTCAGCCGGGAGATATCTTGGAATATCGGGAGAGAGAGGTTTAATGAAAAAACATTTTGTAATGGTTGGCATTATTTTGATTCTTATGTTTCAGATGAGTGCCTGCGATTCAACTGATTTTTCAGAAGAAATTTCTGAAAAAATAGGAGTGGACGTATCCGGTGGGAAGGAAATTACGGTTTCTGACACACATGGAGGTTTTCATGGAGATGGAACAACATACGGAGTCTTAGAGTTTTCTAATAACAAACTGGAAGAGAAGATAAAGAATAATGAGAAATGGAGTAGACTTCCACTTGATAAAGGAGCGGAAACTTTAGCATATGGAACCGGGAAAGAAACTGATGACACAATAGAAATCTCTGGTCCATATATGACAGATGATAAAGGAAATGGACTTATGCCAAAAGTAGAAAATGGATATTATTTTTTATTTAATAAGCAGAATGGGAAAACAGGTATGACTCGTGAAGAGATTGCAAATGCGAGTTCACTTAACGTGATACTGGCGATTTATGATACGGATACACAAAGACTGTATTTCTGCGAGGAAGATACATAAAACTTTTAAACAGTAAAAATCTGCCGATAATTAAAATTACCGACAGATTTTTTGTTTACAAAAAGTTTGGCTTTATTTACCAGCCATCTGTTTTTCCTGTTCTTCGATCATTTTTTTAACCATATATCCGCCAACAGAACCATTCTGTCTTGATGTGAGGTCACCGTTATAACCGTCTGTTAATGGTACTCCAAGTTCACTTGCAACCTCATATTTGAATTTGTCTAATGCTGTTTTTGCTTCAGGTACAGCAGCCCTATTTGATGAACGACTTGTCATGATAATTTCCTCCTTTAAATAATGAAATAATTCTTTGTAACACTTTGTTGTTTTGTTACAAGGATAGTATGTGGAGAAATATTAGAATTAAACTAGTAATTCTTTCTTTTTTTGACAAAATTTGTATATATGTCATAGAGGAAAATACAAGATATTGCGATGTTAATTTCCGTTGCTTGCATATTCAGAACTTTCAACGTATAGTAAAGACAGTATCGATACAAAAATATTGTATAAAGAAGGTATGGACATGATTGGTGAAAATATTAAAAAATATCGTAGAAGAAAAGGAATGAGTCAGGAAGAGTTGGCGGTAAAACTTCATGTGGTGCGTCAGACGGTATCAAAATGAGAGCAGGCTTTATCAGTTCCGGACGCAGAAGTTTTAATGCGTATGGCTTCACTGTTGGAAGTATCTGTAAGCACGCTTTTAGGAAGTGAAATTGAAGATGAAAATAGTGAGCATTTAACAGAGAAACTGGCACAACTAAATGAGCAATTGGCGGAAATACAACGTGAGCAAATAGTTCAAAAGCGAGCAGGGGAGAAAATAGGAGTAGGAATAGTGACTTCAGTGCTGGTGGCATTGAATGTTATATCCTTTTCGGAATATGACGAGAGGCTCTTTGCCATGCTTTTAATTGCCTGTATCATGGTTTTTACGGGTATTGTTTCTCCAAAACTTCCATTTACAAGACATACCGATTTAAGACTGCCGTGGACGGTGCGGGATCAGGATACATGGAATGTGGCTCATAAAGTAATGGGGGTTATTTCATTGCCGATTGCCTGTCTATATGTGGGGTGCTCTCTGACAATAGCGGATTTTGAAGCGGTAACATTGTTTGCCATGCTATTGTGGATTGGTATTCCGGCAGTAATTTCTTATTGTTTCTATATGAAAAAATAATGTTAAAAACTATTGACAATACATTTGAAAATGAGTATATTATAGATGTGATTTAGTTAGTTACTTGACTAACAAACATACAAACAAACAGGTGGTGATATAGTGAACATAAATGCAAATATAGAAAAACCGATTTTTATTCAAATAGCGGAACAACTTGAAGATTCTATTTTTACAGGGGTATTTCCGGAGGAAAGCAAAATTCCTTCCACAAATGAAATATCCGCTTTATTGAACATAAATCCTCATACGGTTTTAAAAGGTATGAATATGTTGGTGGACGAAGAAATTATCTATAAGAAGAGGGGTTTGGGTATGTTTGTAAAAGAGGGAGCGGTTAAAAAGATAAAATTAAAACGACAGGGACAGTTTTATGAACAATATATCGCAACATTGATTGAAGAAGCGTCTAAATTACAAATGAGCAAAGAAGAAATTATTTCATTAATAGAAAGGGGTTATGCACATGAACGCAATTCAAATTAAAAATGTCACAAAAAGATACGACAACTTAACAGCGGTCGATAATGTTTCTTTTTCTTTCGGATTCGGGAAAATCTATGGATTCTTAGGAAGAAACGGTGCAGGGAAGTCTACCCTTATTAATATTATTGCGAATCGTATTTTTGCCGATAGCGGTGAGGTTCTTATTGATGACATACCGGCAAAAGACAATATGCAGGTACATGAAAAAATTTTTTGCATGAGCGAATCTGACTTATATGATACAAGTTTAAAAATTAAAGACCATTTCAAATGGATTGAACGGTTTTATGATAGTTTTGACTTAAATAAGGCTTTTGAAATTTCTGAAAAATTTAATCTTGATACGAATAAAAGATTTAAGGCATTATCCAAAGGTTACCAGTCAATTTTTAAATTAACGGTTGCTTTATCGCTTAATGTTCCGTATGTAATTTTTGACGAACCTGTTTTAGGTTTGGACGCAAACCATAGGGAGTTGTTTTATGATTTGCTTTTAAAAGATTACGAAGATAATGAGCGCACGATTATTATTGCGACACATTTAATTGAAGAGGTGGCAAATATCATCGAGGAAGTTGTGCTGATTGATAAGGGAAAAGTCTTGTTGCAAGAAAAAGTAGAGAACCTGTTGGAAACGGGATATAGTATTTCGGGAGTTGCCGGAGAAGTTGATGATTATTGTTCCGATAAAAAGGTTATCGGCTATGATGAGTTGGGAAATTTGAAAATTGCTTATATCTTAGGAGAGAAAACGCCATTATCTCCAAATAGTAACTTACAAATTTCGACAATGAACTTACAAAAATTATTCGTTAAAATAACAGAGAAAGGCGGTAAATAGTATGAAATATTTAAAATCGGTTGTTCAATATGAGTGCATGACTTCTTTTAAATATATATGGATCTTTTATGCTATACAGTATGCTATTGTCAGTCTTATCACACTTATTATTGGAATTAGTATGAGGACTTTTGAAAATATAGGAACAAATGCATTAGAAATAAATACATTGATTTATGTCGGCATTTTAGGTGTGCTGGGATTTAAAGAAGATTTTAAGATGCTGATACAAAATGGATTTACACGCAAATATATATTTGCTGCCACATTTTCTCTATTTTGTTTTATATCCGGAATAATGGCATTTGTAGATATGGCAACAGGTAATATTATTCATCATTTTAACGATAGATATATTTCTCTTTATGGTGGAATATATGGATATGGCAATTTATTTATGAACTGGTTATGGCTGTTTCTTGTTTATGTACTGATTTGCTGTTTATTATATTTAGTGATACTTGTAATCAATAAAGTTGGGAAAACTACATCAATTTATTTGGGGGTTATTCTTGGTGGTATTGTACTGCTGACAGTTGCGTTATTCAGATATGTATTTTCTGATGAAACTGTAAACAATATTTTGAAGTTTTTCATGAAAACAATGGGATTTATGGAAAGTGGAAGTGTAAACTATATCTTGCCTGTGCTGACACTATTTATATTGGTTGGTATTTTTAGTGTTGTATCTTTTGCAATTATACGCCATACGGAACTTAAGTGAGTAGGAGGTATTAAATAATGAATAAAAAGAAGGTAATAGGGGTTATTGTAATAATTGGATTGCTGCTGATTGGTTGTGCAGTTGCATTTTTTATGAATAGAACAACTTATACATTAAATCTTCCTAAAGCAGACGATTTGAAGAGTATATCTTTAAGTAACCCAAATAAGGAAGAAGAAGTCACAGATATAAAAGAGATAGAAGATATGCTCTATGTGTTAAAAGAAAATGGAAGAACTACTAAAAAAGAAAGTATAAATGACTCTCCTGTTAATACAGAAGAGCCGATAAAAGTAGAGTTTAACTTTAAAAAAGAAGGCTCGTCAGTTGTATATATATATGAAAATGACGGAAAATATTATTTAGAGCAGCCGTACAATGGTATTTATCAAATTAGCGGTGATGAATATAATGATATAGCAAAATATTTTCAATAAACTTTAACAGGTATTTCAATTTGTGTTATATAGTCGTTCATATTGTCGATGACGAGTTCATTGATACCTGTTTCATAAGCATAACCGTGTAAAGTCAATCCTTGCTTGTTTGCGTAAGCGAGGATTTCTTTATATCTGTTGGAAAGTTTGTCCCAATTTCCCTGACAAAAAGCCCGAAGATATGTTCCGGCAGGTTGTAAATGCAGACCTTTTTTGGAGACGGGGTAAGGCATCTCGATATATAAAGCGGTATATTCGCTAAATTTCTTTTCATATAAGTTATCTACAGGAATCATAGCACCGTAGGAGGCATCATGCAGACGGCGAAGCTGATATTTTTTTGTCTCGGAAATAACCTGTTCGATTTCTTTTTCAAAAGGTAAATCTGCTGTCACATCGACTGACACCAGATAATGGCTTTGCTTTTCTATAAGAGTGATGGCAGACAAATCAAGAGAATGCAATGTTTCCATGTTTTTCTGATGATTTACTAAAACTTTTTGAATGGATTTCAGGTGGGAAATGGTCTGATTTAATTCCGTGATTTTTTCCTGTAGGAGACATTCAAAATTGTCGACCGTACGATTTCTCATAAATTTCCTGATTTCCTCAAGAGATACGTTCAATTCTCGCAGCATTAAAATAGTTTCCAATTCCGCACTTTGCTGATAACTGTAATATCTGTATCCGTTTTCTTTTATACAGGCAGGTTTCAATAAACCGATCTCATCATACCACATCAATGTTTTTTTGTTGATTTCGTGCAGAGCAGCAAACTGCCCGATTGTAAATAGTGTATTTTTCTCTTTTAACATAAATATCTCCTTGACTGTACAGTTACTGTACGGTTTATTATATGAAATATGAGAGAGAAAAACAAGATTTATTAGAAAATCGTGAAAAGGAGAAAGAAAACGTATGAGTGAACAGATAATTTTACGGGAATATCAGGAAACGGACAGACAGGCATTAGAGGATATTATACGGGAAACGTGGAAATATGATAGGTTTTGCTGTGCTAAGGTTGCAAAGAAAATGGCAAAGGTGTATTTAAACAGTTGTCTTATAGAACAGACTTTTACGAGAGTTGCGGTTATCAATCATATACCGGTTGGCATTATTATGGGAAAAAATATTCAAAAACATAAATGCCCATTAAAATTGCGGATAAAATGGCTGAAATCCATTGTTTCTCTTTTTGTATCAAAAGAGGGAAGAAAAATCTCCAAAATATTTGGTGGTGTGAAGGGGATTGACGAAGAACTGCTCGCTGACTGTGACAAAGAGTATAAGGGAGAGGTGGTGTTTTTTGCCATTAGTGAAAAATGTCGGGGAAAGGGATTGGGACGTAGACTATTTCAGACAGTTACAGATTACATGAAGTCACAACACATTTCTGAATTTTATCTCTTTACGGATACAAGTTGTAATTATCCGTTTTATGAACATTTGGGATTGATAAGACGGTGCGAAAAGAAGCAGGTCATAGATGTGAACGATGAAAAAGAAGAGATGACTTTTTTTATTTATGAGTATAAAATTTAAAATTGACAAAAAATTGACTTTTATATGATATAATTTTCCTAATCTCATTGATAAGGAGTAA
>ERZ773204.630-NODE-630-length-29836-cov-5.948894_pt1 | contig 29836 bp, 19 predicted proteins | sample MGYA00581007_ERZ773204 | MGnify/ENA primary metagenome ERZ773204 (study PRJEB29015, sample SAMEA2737757) | human gut metagenome | biome: human gut; feature: human-associated habitat; material: faeces | place: China | collected 2012 ... | reverse complement strand
GGAAATCGGTGCATATCGTACAAAAAATTTAGGACATAATCAAAAATGGTTGACACAAAAAAATTCAGCCTGATTTCTCAGACTGAATTTTCACTCTTTATAAATTACTTATTTTCTTTTTTTAAGTAATAAGGCGATAGCCAATCCCATTCCAGCAACTGTTGCCGTAAGTGGAAGAACCGGAGCTTCATCTCCTGTTTTTACAGGTGTATTTGGTTTGTTTGGTTTTTCCGGTTTCGGTTGTTCTGGTTTTGGTTTTTCCGGAGTAATCGGTTTTACTTTTACAAGCGCTTTTTCCGCTGCATTTAATGCGTCAAGCGCTTTGTCAACCTCATCTTGTGTTGCCTCTCCATCATTTAAAACTGTTTTTGCATTTTCTAATGCCTGTGCGAAGTTTTTCCATGATTCTGCTGTGTAGTCTTTTGCATCGTATTTGCTGTACTTGTCATATGCTGCCTGTAATTTTGATTTATCAACTTTTTCAGGCTGCTGCACCGGAACAAGTGCCTGCTCTGCTTTCTCTAACGCATCATACGCTGCATCTACCTCATCTTGTGTTGCCTTTTTATCATCTAAAACTTTTTTAGCCTCTTTTAATGCTTTTTCAAAGTCTTTCCAAGAGTCTGCCGTAAAGTTATTTTTATCATAACCTTTACATACATCATATAATTCCTGTAATTTTGACTTGTCAACTACTACAACATCACTCTCTGTTGTTGCAGAAACTTCTGCTTTCTCAGATTCGTTTCCTGCTGTATCCACAGCGGCTACTTCAACTTTGTATGTTGTTCCCGCTTGTAATCCTTCAACAGTGTAAGATGTTCCTTCCACTAATTTGTCTGTATTCTGTAATTTACCGTCTACATATACTCTGTATCCTGCTACGTCCACATTGTCAAATGCTTCTGCCCAGTTTACTGTTACGCTAGTCTTTTTCACGTCTGTTACACGCAAATCTGAAGGTTTTGTAGGCGCTTCTTTATCCTCTACTGCAACGTCCTGATATGTGATAATCGGTGTAATATGAACAGATGGTTTTGATGGATTTCCTTCGTTCTTTGCTTCCACTCTGATAAAGTCACCTTTTTTCACTGCAATTCCTTCTTTTGCAGGGAATTCACCTTTTTTCTTGCTTTCAGTTAATTTGCAGTTTTGCTGTTCTTTTCCATTAACAGTTAATGAAACAATAACACTACCGTTTGCATTACCATCTTGTCTTAAATATGGTTCATTTGACTTAATATTAAAGTTTACTACACCGTCTTTTGCCGCGCGGAATGTCATGGCTGTTCCTTCCGCCGTGTTTGTATTAATTGGCGCTGAAATCAAACCGTGTGTTTCATCTCCGTACCCTTCTGTTGTTCCTTGTCCTGCATCTACACCCGGACCATAGTATGTGTCTAATGCCCAGTTTGGCCAACCGTCTTTATCTACAGTTGTCATGTTTGTATATTTGCCACCTTTTTTCATCTGAGCAAACCATACATTACCCTGCTGTTTGTGAACATAGTCTTTTGCCCACTGGTATTCGTTTTTCACTTCAATTTTGTAATTATTTGCTGTTCCATTTTCTGCTGTAATGCGAACAACCATTCCTTCTTTCACTGCTCCAGATTTTACTTCTTTGTCGCCATTCCATACAGATACAGAAGCTGTCTCATGTACTTTTACGTCAGACTTAATTGCACCTACTGTCATTGGGTTCTTTGTTGTAGAAGGCACATAAATTGTCTTTGTTTTTTCTTTTACCATGAAACTTGTTTCTTTTAACTGATTGTCTGCGTTTGCTACGATTGTATAAGCAACTTTATTTGTTCCATCAGAGAGTTCAACTGTCATATTTCCTTTGACAATATCGTTTTCTCCTAAAACTTTACCGTCTGCATTTTTTACAGTAAGAGTTAATCCTGCATCATAGTATACATTTTCTTTTAATTCTTTTACAGTTGTGTTTTTCTCTAAACCACCGATTGTTTTAGCAGCATTGTCTACTGTGTATGCTTCTGAACGCAATACAAGAGAAACAACATCACTTTCTGCTGCTCCGATTTCAGGTACTCCGCCGATTGTCTTTCCGAAGAAGTCATGCTCGATAGCGTATCCGTTTAAGTCTTTAACAATCTTTCCTTTGTTGATTGCCGGAGAGTTCTCAGCAAGTTTGTATCCGTCAAATACTGTTTTTTCATTTGGATTTTCATGTTTTCTTGCCTGTTTATTAGCCGCTGCTGCGTCCGGACCTTTTCCTGCATCTACAAATACTTTTGTTCCCGCATTTACTTTTACTGCATTTGCATCATTCGGATATGTGCTTACATTGTAGTATAAGTTGTTGTCATATTTTTTGTTATTGCTTGGATTCCAGTCTTTTACCTCAACCGGTTTATCGCCTGCAAAGTAGAAAATATTGTTTTCCATATTTACCGGACCTGAGTTTCTGTACCAAAGAGATTTAATTCCTTCTTTAATATAGAAAGTATTGTTGTATACCTGTGTATTTCCTGCATTTCCAGCTGGGTCTAATGGTCCCATTTCCTCATTCTGGCTGATGTTATAACGGAATGTGTTGTTGATAGATTCACCCGCACAGAACATAATTGTACTTGCCGTATTTCCATGGCTATAGTTGTACTGATAATTTGTTCCATCACCAGAGTCAGCGTCCCAAGGCTGTCCGTCGCCGTTACCATTTTTAGCATTTAATGTTTTGAAACATTCATTGTACTGGAATACCGCATTTTTACATTTCCATGGCCAGATACCTGCTGCAACTCGTCCGTTTCCAACCGGAAGTTTTCCAATTTCGTTTCCGTTTGCATCAAGTCTTGGCTGTTCCTTTGAAAAATCTTGGAAATTAATGTGTTTGGAGCCGTTTTCCCCTACATTGTACTGAACCATTGGTCTGTCTAAGTACATTGTTGTAATATGGTCTCCACCTACATTATTTAAGTAGTTGTTTTCAATGACAACGTTTGTAGAACCATATTTTTTGATTACTTCATCACTAATTGTAGCTCCGCCAAATTTATCCCAGTTGTAAGTATATCCGACAGCAATACCCCAACGGTCTACAGTATCTACCTGGCAGTTTCTAATCTGTACGTCGTCGTATCTCGCAATTCCTGTCTCTTTCTCATTTTCCGGTTTTTCTACGATAAAGTAGATACCGCCGTTTGTCATATGTTTGTTGTAAACGTTACCGTCAACATCATGGATATACAGGTCATCTAACACGATGTGGTCTATTGTACCTTTGTTCTGTGCAACACCTGCAACACCTGTTCTGTCCATACAGTATGGGTCATTGTATTCTTTTTCATTATCATTTACTTCATCATCGTTACCACTACGGTCATTTGTAAGTTCAAGACCTCGGATTTCCACATACTCTACATCTTCAAGCAAAATGGAAGAAGATACTGTTCCTTTCCATTTGTGATTTTGGTTATCAAGATGTTTTCCGTAGTTCAATTTCCACTGTCCGTGTCCGTTTGTGTTGATTTTAGGTCTGTCACCTTCTCCATACGCAGAAACTTCAATCGGTGCTTCCTTGCTTCCACTTCCTTTTAAGTGAAGCGCCTGATTTTCAAACACTGAACCTTTCTCAAGTAATACTTTGTCCCCCGGCTGAAGTTTAATCTCATTAATTTTATCCAGCGTTTTGAAAGCGTTGTTTTCAGACAAACCGTTATTGGTGTCTTTTCCATCTGTAGAACTTACATAATATGTTTTTCCTACTGCTTCGTCTTTTGCGTCTACCGTGTATGCAGGCATTGTAGATGCAACTGTTGTTGTGACTAACGCCATAGTTAATACACCGCTCAACCATTTCTTTTTCATTATATTGCTTCCTCCTTAATAAATTTATATATTCTTCAAGGTAAATCGGCTAATTTTCCCCATCTCACCGACAACCTGTGAATTCTTCATCTTCTTCTCAATAATCTCATCATATTTTTTCTCACGAATTTCCTGTTCCACTGAAACTCTGGCTGTTTCTAAATCCAACTCCTCTTCTTCCTCACCATAAGTCCATTTGCGACTATTATAATGTTCCAGCACTTCTTCCTCTGTCAACGTCATACCTTTTCTTTTCTTGTCATTGCAGTATTTTTCTTTTAAAGTGCTCATTTCATATTGAAGATACAATTCAAATGTATACTCTTTTACACCGTATACCACTTCTCCGTTTTTTATCTTCTCTTCCCGTTCTGCATTTTCCGCTTTCCAACGCTTTTCTAAACCTGCAAAACTGCTATCTTTAACGTCACCGTTTTCTTTTGCGACTTCATACACCGCATTAATATATTGCAGACGTTCAATTGTATTCTCTGCTAAAATTTCATATCCGAATTTATCATCATACTTCTTTTCCCAGAAGTCCTCTGTATATTCGCAATCATACTTTTGCTGGATTTCTATCTTCGTATCATACTCTACCGCTTTCATACAGGCGAGATACTCTTCTTTACTCACTTTAGAATCTCCAACACTTAATTCAAACCGATTCATATTTTTATATATTACACTTCCTATGATAAAGAGAAGTACAATCCCTGATACAATTAATATCAGGATATTTTTATTTATTTTACGCTTCTTATTTTTCATGTCATTTCAACCAACTTTCCCCATATCACATTATACCTATTTTTGCTTTTTCCCTCTTGCACATTCTCCTCTTCTTTTCTTCATTTTTTGTATAATTCAGAACTAACTGTTTACTTTCTCTTTTAGCAGACTTATAATATTCTAATCGAATAAGCGCTTTTACGAACCAAAATACAAAGGAGAAATAGTATAATAGTATGAAAAAAAACATTTTATTCAAACACTTGTCCCCGGGGAAAATTTTATTGTTTTTGCTGCTGATTTACATTGCGCTCTTGGTCGTTCCTTATATTTCTCACAAGAAAGTTCCCGACGATTATCAGCAAAACTTCAATCCGAAATCTTTTTACAGTGATACCGCAGGAAACGAAAGAGTTGCTTATATTAACGATAACAATGACGCTCTCCTCTACCGGCTTCATATGATAGAAAACGCGAAGAAAGAAGTGATTTTATCCACTTTCGACTTTAACCCTTCCCAGTCGGGAAAAGATGTTATGTCCGCATTGATTGAAGCGTCAAAGCGCGGCGTTTCCGTCCGCATCATTGTTGACGGCTGCAGTGGATTTCTTGACATGTACGGAAATGACTATTTTCAGGCTCTTGCCTCTTATCCCAACATTTCCATACGCATTTACAATCCAATCAATCTGCTGAAACCTTACGATATGCAGGCGCGTCTTCATGACAAATATGTTATTATCGACAATAAAATGTATCTGCTCGGCGGAAGAAATACGACAAACCTTTTCTTGGGAGACTATTCTTCTTCCAAAAATATTGACAGGGAACTTTTTGTATATAACAGTTCCGAAGCAGATAAAAACTCATCACTTTCACAACTTCGCACATATTTTGAAAGGGTATGGGCATTGTCTGACAGCAAAGAATACACTTGTGAAAAAGTAACTGAAAGTGTGAAGAAGGCGGCAGCGGCATTAGAAAAACGCTCCGACTATTTAAGAAATAAATATGCAGACGCTTACACGGATTGGGATTTTGAAAAATTAACTCTTCAGACTAACAAGGTTTCGCTTTTAACTAACCCGATTGAAACAGAAAACAAAGAACCGCTTCTTTGGTATTCCCTTCAGCAATTAATGCTTGATGCAAAAAATGTTACGATTTACACCCCCTACATTATTTGCGGAAAAGAAATGTATCAGGGACTTGAAGATTTGAAGAAGAAAAACATTCCCGTAGAAATCATCACAAACGATGTTGCCAGCGGTGCAAACCCGTGGGGCTGTACGGATTATCTGAATCAGAAAGAAAAAATTCAGAAAACGGGCGCAAAGGTATATGAGTTTATGGGGAAATATTCCTGCCATACAAAAGCATTTCTTCTTGATGATCGTTTAAGTATTGTCGGTTCTTACAATTTCGATATGAGAAGTACTTATCAGGACACGGAATTGATGCTCGTTGTGGATTGTCCGGAATTAAATTCGATTATCCGACAGGAAGCTGAGCGAGATAAAACTTACAGTAAAACAATGGGAGAAGACGGTGACTATATTTACGGAGAAAATTATGTGGAGAAAGATTTGAGTGTGGGAAAGAAAATTTTCTATGGAATTCTCAGAGTTGTCGTTCTTCCGATAAGAAGATTTTTGTAGAAACTGTGAAACGGGACGTAGTAAAATTGGATTTTGCTACGTCCCGTTTCACGTATACCCCCGTCCCTTTTCCGAAAATGCCCTGTCCCTTTTTAACTATAAATCTATAAATCTATATATCTTCTTCTCCAACCACACAAAAACCTTGGAATATGCTTTAAATCAGAAGAAATTATTCAAGTTATTTATGTTATTTTTAAGCAGAACGGAAAACCTACAGTTTTACAGGCTTTTCCCACTTAATCTAGAAAAGGGACAGGGCTTCCAGAGATTAGGGACACGGTAAATTGTAATTGGGGACGTAGTGATTTATAAAATCACTACGTCCCCAATTAATTATTTCCTCTTCTTAAGTAGAAGTGCTATAACTGCTCCTGCTCCCGCAATTGTTACTGCAAACGGAAGAATCGGTGCTTCATCTCCTGTTTTCACAGGTTTATTAGTTGTATCTGGTTTTGTATTCGGTTTGTTGCTTGGTTTTTGCTGAGGTTTACCATCCGGTTTATCATCTGGTTTATTATCCGGTTTGTTATCAGGATCATTATTCGGTTTTTCCGGTTTGCGTTTCAAGTTTTTAATGGCTGTTTCAATTGCTTCTGCCATTTTATCTACTTCTGCCTGTTTTGTAATATCTAAATCACGGACAACCGCTTTAATCGCTTTTTCCACCTCGCTGAAATCAACATACTCATCTTTATTCAAAGCATCCTCTTTGCTGATTGCTTCATCTACCTTTGTATAATCTGCTTTTTTCAAAACAAGTTTATTCTGAGCATCTGTTAATTCTTTAAGAGCTTCAGCAACTTCTGTCTGAGTAGCAAACATATCATTTAAAATAGTTTCTGCTTTATTTAAAGTTTCTTCGATAGATTCAAAATTAGTATAGTTATTTTTATTCAGACCATTAATTTCATCAACTTTATTCTGTAAATTTGTTTTATCTACATTGTTACAGATTTTTGCTACAACAAATGAATGTTTTGGTAACGTAATACTCTGGTTTTCTTCCAATACCATTTCTGTCTTGGTAATTTTTACATTGTCTGGTTTTTCCAATGAATTTTCGTCTGTAATTGTTTTTGAACTTAATGTCTGTAACTCAACTTTACGTCCTGTTAAGTCGTAGTTCGGTATATTCAAAGTAACTTTTCTGTCATTTTGGCGGTCAACGTTTACCATAGCCACATAAACATTTCCAGAAGCGTCTTTACTTGCAAGAGCAGATAAAGTTTTTACTCCATTGTTCATTGTTGGCACACGATTAAACTGAGCATCTACGATGTTTTCTCCAAATCCTGCATTTAACATTTCAAATACATGAGCCGATGGTGTAGAGAAGAACTTAAATTCTCCTTCTCCTGTTTTTGTATCTGCCCCAGCCTGAGGAACAACCTGAATAACAGCCTGCTGTGTTGGTCCAAGTAAATCTCCCCCATCACTATACCAGTCTGACAAACAGTGTTTCTGAATATAAGGGCTTCCTAAACGCACATATTCCATCAAAACTTTTGCAATGTATACAGCATGAGTTTGTGAGCGAACTTGTGGCTGTGTATTTCTGAAAATACCATATTCACTAATAACCGGCACTTTACCTTTTGGTAACATATTTACATAGTTCTCCACATGATGAATACCATTTGTTTCTGCTTTCTTCATGGCATCATCATAAAATGCTTCAGAAGTATTTCCCTGTACAGTACTTGAATACGGATGTATAGTCATTCCGTCATACCAATCATTTGCATTTAAGTTATTCATACGAGTAATAAAACCTTTGGATTCATAACTTGTATAAACTTTTGCCTCGTGTGATGTACCTTCGATTTCATTGATTTTATCTGTTGTATTTTTAATCGCCTTTGATACATCAATGAATCCATCTCGTTCCACGCTGTATGTAGCATACACATTCTGGTTTGCTTCCGGAATTTTACCGTGTTTTCCGTCACCAAAGCGAATTGCTCCTGTACTGTAATCAACAACACAGTGTTTATCATTTGCTCCCGAATTTGCAAAAGAATCTACAACAGTCCATGGTTGTAAATTTCCATCTACTCCTACAAAGACTTTTACTCCGTCATTTACCGCTTTAAAATCAGGGTCGGCAACAATTTTTCCGTTTTCCATTTTTCCTGGATTTACATTTGCATATCTTAAATATCTAACTAAATTCGGTTTTCCGTCTGTTCTTGATGCAACTTTATTCCAGTTTTCTTCATCAACAGCGTATCTCTGTACAAAATTTGCAGTTCCGCCTTCTGTGTAGGCTTTCTCTGATCCGCCTTCCACATAATCCGTCCAATATCCTTGAGATGTTTTTCCATCATTATCCTTGCCAAATGCCTGCTGCATTTCGTTTCCGATTTCAAAATAACGTACATTGTATGGTTTTTCATGTCCGTTATTCGCACGAACCTTTGCCCAGTCAATCCCACCATTTGGGTTTGTTCCTACTTTAGCGTTTAAGTATTCCACTAAATCAGTTGCATCCATTTTACTTCCACGGCCTAAACTGTATACATATACAATTTCTGAATCTACGTCATCTGCAAAGTCTGCAATTTCTTTAATTCCAAAGTTTGCCTCAATACCTGCTTGGTTTCCTGAATTGTAAAATCCATGAATCTGTTTTTTTCGGCTTTCTTTTGGACCTAAAGTTGTTTTCCAGTTGAATAAGTTTGAAATTGTTCCTCCCGGATAACGAATTGAACCAAATCCTGCATTTTCATATAACTCTTTGAAATCCTCTTTAACTTTCATTGTCTTAGAGTCAAATGTTCCATATCCGTTGAAAGCGTAACGGTGGTTAATACCAAAAATAGATTCCGGCTCAATTGTACGATTTACTTCATCTAAGTTTAATGTTAAACTTACTCGATTTAATTCTTCTGCCTTTTCATTGTATAACGCCTTTGCTTCCTCATCAGTTAAGACTTTATTGTATACACAAAATTCGTCTACATCTCCACGCATTGGATGTGGATCTGTACTTCCCGATGTTTTATGTGCTCCTAATCGCAACGCAAGTTTTTCATTTATTACATTGCTTCCTAAATCCTGTTCACTGTCTTTCTCACCGTTAATATAATATTTAACTTTTTTTGCATTCTGATCAAATGTTACAGTAATATGCTGCCACTGTCCCTTTGCCACAGTTTTTGTAGATGCAACATCCTGGCCGTTAAGATATGTATTATATTTTCCATCACCCTTAAGAGTTAATATAGAACGCCCCTCTCCTTCGTGCTGCAATAATACAGTAGGTTTATTCCCCTCATTTGCTACAACAGATGTATCATAACGATACCACATAGAGAAAGATGTTGAACCGCTTCCCGTATTAATATAATCATTTAATCTCAAATAATTATCTGTTCCGGCTCCGAAACGAAGAACCTTTCCGAAAACTGCATCTCCACTTTCTACTATTTCCACTTTTCCATGTAATGTTGCAGTTGTCTTATCTCCTTCGCTACTTTTCAGTGAGTCAAAGTTCCAATAATCTTTTAATCCATTTGTCAAATCCATTCTTTCAGGATTTTTTGCATATGCCGGCAATGCGCTTGGGATAATCATCCCAAACGCAAGTGCTGAGCATAATAATGTTTTTAACGCTCTACTTTTCATTTTTTCTCCTCAAACTATCTTCTCTTCTTAAACAGAAGTGCTATTGCCGCTCCAAGTCCTGCAATTGTTGCTGTCAATGGTAGAATTGGCGCTTCATCTCCTGTTTTTACAGGTTTATTTGGTTTTGTATTCGGTTTCTGATTTGGTTTATTATCAGGTGTTTCCGGTTTTTGTGGTTCTTGTGGATCTTGTGGTTCTTCTGTATCTGCTTTTACAAGTTGAGCCTGTGCGTCTTTTAACGCATTTAATGCATCTGCAATTTCTTTTTCTGTTGCATTTTCATTAAGATATACTTCCTGTGCGTCTTTTAATGCATCTGCAAATACTTTCCAACTATCCGCTGTGTAGTCTTTTTCTTCCAGTTTTCCTGCTGCTGCTAAAGCATCACTTAAAGCATCTTTTGAAGGTTTTTCCGGTTTTTGTTCTTCTACCTTTTCAAAGTTTGCAGTTAAAACCACTTTTTCTGTTACTTCAAATGTGTACGCTGCATCTGTGCTTACTTCCGCTCCGTTTACTGTCCAATTTACAAATTTGTATCCTTCTTTTGCTTCTGCTGTTACAGTTACATTTTCGCCTTTGTTAAATTCTCCGCCTCCGGAAACTGTTCCCATTGCTTCATCTGATGACTGTACTGTTACTGTATATTTTTCTACAGGATCAACAGGCGCATCTGTTTTTTCAAACTTTGCTGTCAAAGCAGTGTTTCCGGTTACTTTGAATGTATATTCTGCTGCATCAGAAACTTTTGCTCCTAAAGAATTGTACCATCCCGCAAATTCATATCCTGCATTTGCAATTGCTTTTACAGTTACATTTTCGCCTACCGCAACATCTTTACCGCCTTCTACTCTACCGCCTTCTTCTGCCTGTACAAATACAGTGTATGTTCTCTGTGGTGCATTTGCCATATCAAATTCTGATACAGTTACCCAACCATCACTTGACTGTGTTGCTACAAATTTTACTGCAAATACTTCCTGTTCATCGAATGTAAACGTTTTCTTTGAAGCATCATTTGCAAATTTCTGATCTTTTGCAACTTCTTTCCATGCACCGTCAGCAGAATTTTTCACATATAATGACGCTCTTGTTACATATCCACTATTTGTATCTGTTCTCGGTGTGAATGAAAACTGATTAATTGTATATCCTTTATGGAAATCAATTTCTGCCCAGATTTCATCTTTATTTCCTTTTTTACCGTCAATGTTTTCTACTTTATCTGCAACGCCTTTCCAGTTTGAGTGCCAGTGTGTATTTGCTTTTTTATCAAATGCCTTTGTGATTTCTCCTTCTTTATCGCCACCATTTAATGTTTCTGAGTTTGTCTTACCTGTCCATGCTGATTTGTTGTACTCATCTTTTACTTCCGGCGCTGTTGTCACAACAACATTGTCGATTTCTGCTTCGATTGAATCAGATTTTGAACCGATTCTTTCCAATGGAAGCGCAAATGTTGCATGAGAAATATTATCTTTCTTTACCATATTATTATGGAAGAATCTACCTTTTGCATCGCTGACAAATTGTCCGTCCACATACAATTTCGCACTCTGCTGGCGAACGACAATCTGAATGTTCACCTGTTTTCCAACAGGAAGTTCATAGTCAAAGTAGTAATCATATAATTCTCTTGTAAATCCAAGTTTTCCATTGTTCATCACACGAATATCATGTGTTCCGTATGGCGCTGTTTCTTCAAAAATAATATCGCCCGGTTTTGAAGGTTTATCTAATTTGATGTCAAATGAAAGTGCATTTCCATTTCCCAACTGTTCAATAGGAGATGTTACATAACTTTCTTTATCTTTCAAATGTAGTGCTCCGTCTTTTACTTCCGCATTTTTACCATTTTCAAGGTTACGTTTGTTTTCAGAAGAGTCATTTAAATTTCCTTCAAATTTATACTCTGCATAATTATCGCCTTTTTTATCTTCCTGATAATATGGATTTGTATTAGGACCTGTTCCTTTATCCTGAGCAAGTTTTGCTAATTTATCGGCAGTTCCCTTTTCTTTACCTGTTGCTGCCCATGTTTTTTCTGCATAGAATGGTAAAGCGTCAAAGAATCTCCAGTATAAATCTGACTCTGTCAAACCTGAAGCATTCTTATCAATGTTATCACTCCAAATTGCAAATACCGCTCCTAACATCTGGTCATCCCCTGAAGGAACAGACTGATAACCGTTACGTTTTGTTTTTACTTTGCTCGCTTCAAAACTGTCAAAAACTCTGTTTACATTTAGTAAGTCACCGTAAGCATCTTTTCTAGTCTTACTTCCGTCCGGAACCATATAACCATAGTTATCAATTGTATTAATTAATTTATATCCCATGTTATACATTTCAATTCCGTCCGCCCAATCACTAGACCAAAGATTCATCTCAACATTTTCAATTGCTTCCTGTTTAATCGGTGTTATAGGATTGTCTTTAATCCATGTCAAACCTCCCCACATACGAACTGGATTCGTTTCTTTCACATGAGGAACCAATTTGTTTACAAAGTCACGGTAAGATTTATAATTGTATAAAAACTCATCTGCACCGATATGTACTGTTGTATCTTTATCAAATGTCGGATTTGCCCCTTTTGTATAATCATCAAAAATTTCTTCAATTTTATCCATTGCTTTTTGATTTGTTAAATCAAAATGGTCAACTAACGGACGGTTAGCATTTAATGAAGAAACTTGATTTTTTACCATTAATTCAGGCCAAACTTTTGTAAATGATGTTGCATGAGCAGGTACGTCAATCTCTGGAACAACTTTCATTCCCAACTCACGTTCTTCCTGAATAAATTTCTTAAACTCTCTCTTAGAAATAGAATAATCTTTCGCTGTAGGAGATTCTCCTTTATCATTTGTTAAACTTGATTCCAAACGGAATGCTTCATACGCCTTAAACGCTTCATTTTCCTTATTATGTTTACCATAATTTTCTAAGAAAATATAGTTATCTGATAAATGTGCTTGGAAGTCATTCATTTTGTAATAGCGCATTGTCCTTGTAATTTCTTTCATCATCTCTAAAGAAATCGGTTTTCTTGCTACGTCAAGCAATAAACCACGAGTCTGGAAACGAGGATAATCACGCATCTGTCCTACTTTGTATTCTTTACTATTCTCTTTGTACATCTGTAAAACAGTCTGCATACCGTACATATTTCCCGTTACACTTACAGAATCCACATTGATGCGGTCTTCCTTGATGTCCATTGTGTATCCTTCTTCTCCAAGAAGTTCATCAGGCGCTTTCAATGTAAAGTTAAATGCGTTTGCCTGTGCCTCCCCTTTAGAAACTGTCAATGTTTTTCCCGAGAAATCTTTATAATCTTTTACAAACTCATCTACAATCGGTTTTAACTTTTCATCATTGTAAACAACTTTTGTTAATTTATCTGTGCTTACTTTTTTGTCTGAATTAGAATACCATTCTTGAATTTCCGGAATAACAACCGGTTTTACATTCTTTCCTTCTACAGTTTCGTGAAGCCCTTTTACAGTGTAATCATAATCACCTGTAACTTTTTTATTTCCTTTACTATCGGAAACTTCAAAAGAAACTTTTACTAACTTATCTGTCAATGGATGCTGTACTTTACCATCTTTTGCAATAATCTGTTCAAAATCTGCACCATTAATTTTAATTGTAAATCCTTGTGGTACTGTAGGTAATGTAAATGTTGTCGCATCTTTTGCAACTGTTCCGCCTTTTAACCCTGCAATCACACCATCCAAAGTGTTTTCTGTTGGGGCTTGCGCCTGATGATTAGAATATAACTCAATTTCTTCTATACTAATGTTGTTGTAGCCTTTATCAGAAGCATCTTTAACAAGTACATCAAAATCTTTTAACTCGATTTTTGTTGCACAAATCGGTTCAGCAAATGTATAAACTAAGTCTGTCTTATATCCTTCTTTTCCTGTTTCTTTTACATTGTCTACTTTAACTGTTTTTTCTGCACCGCTAATGTCTGTATATTTTAAGTTAAATCCTTTTACGTTTGAAGGAGAAGGTGCAACATCACGATTAAACAGTTTTACTTTCATTTCTTTAATCATTGTCGGTTTTGCAAGTTCTGCTTTTACCCACTGATTCTGATATGTATTCTCTGCACTTGCCCAACGGTTTTCTCTTCCATATTTGCCGTCATTCAATTTATCAGCACCAAACTTATCCACTTCTTTTGAAGATGCTGTTACACTTTTTGCTGTACGCATATGGTTTTTATTTTCTGTCGCTTCAATATCTTGAGCATACACTTCAATCTCACGGATTCCTACATTCACCCAATTTATCTTGCCACCATCAGCATCTAAAATAGTCACTTTTACTGCTTTTGCTTTCTTAACTTCCGGCAATGTAATTGTTTCTAATTGTTTTGCTCTATCTGTACTGTTTTTATATACTTCTTCATACTGGTCTTGTTCATTTTTAATTTCTACTTTAAACTTTTTAATATTCTGTCCTGCATCATCTCTCTCGAAATGTACGTTAATCTGTTTTACTGTCTGAACACCGTCTAAAGTCACTTCAATATGTTCGTTTTTTGCCTTGTTCTGATCTGTTCCCCACCATGTTTCAAGATTACCGTCAACTGCCTTTGAAGGCGCTGTTTTTTCCGGCTGTCCTGCCGGCTTCTCATAACTAGATGCAGAAGTTGGTCTGTTTAATGCTAAATTCATCTGTGTGGCTGCCTGTACAGGTCCCATATCAACCAATGCTACATTCATAATCATGGCAGCTGATAGCAATCCACTTACTACTTGTTTCTTTTTCATATACTTTTCCCTTTCTCTTTCTATTTTACATAACTTTTCACTATCTATGGATTATATCAAACATCACCGCTATATGATATATGATAAAATATACAAAAAAAGGACGTAGTGTTTGGTTATTTTTCACTACATCCTTTCAATATTTATCTATTTTCTTTGCGTTTTCTTGCGTAGAACATTCCTGCTAGACCTGCTGATACAACTAACATCATAAACCATAATGTCATATTTGTTGTGTCACCTGTTTTGATTGTATCAGATGTACCATCTGTTGTATTTCCACCGTTTGTTGTCCCATTTGTTGTTCCGCTTGTAGTAGGTGCTTTTTTCTCTAATGCTGCAATAGCATCTTCAATTGCTTTTGCCATAGCGTCTACTTCTTCCTGTTTTGTAATATCTAAATCACGTTTTACTGCTTCGATTGCTTTCTCTACTGCTGAGAAATCTTTGTAATCTGCTTTGTTTAACGCTTCTGCTTTAGCGATTGCTTCATCTACTTTTGTATAATCTGCTGTTTTGTAAACTAAAGCATCGATTGCTGCATAGATTGCATCTGCATATCCGTCAACAACTTCCTGTTCTGTCACTCTTTTATTTCTTACAACAGCATCTTTTGCTGTGTTAAGAGCATTTACTGTTTCTTCTGTATATATACTTAAATCAGAAGGGATTTTAGAGATTGCTGCATCTACTTTTGTATAATCTGCTGGACGAATCAAATAATCTTTGTGTTTTTCAGAGAACTGATCCATAAGTGATAAAACTCTGTCCATATCATGTTCTACACTTGGAACATCGCACCATACAGCTTGCATACTTCCGATAATTGGTGTATTTTCTTTATCGCCTGCAATCTGTCTGAACGACACTGTTTGAATCTTCTCTACAACACCATTGTATGGATACGGAACACCTTGTCCATTAATTTTTCCATCGATATTTCCTAATACCCAATACCAAGCATCATTTGTATTTAAAATTTTGTGTCCTTTAGAAGCAAGATATGAAGGTTTTGCCACATAAAATTCCCACCAACCTGCTGTCCAGTAAGAAATAATAATATCTTTATCAAACGTTCCGAACTGGTCATCGTTGTTGTAGTAAATACCGTCGTTGAAACATAATGGTGTCATTCCCGCATCTTTAATCATTCCTGCTACTTCGTTTACATATTCTACGAATTTAGGATAATCTCCTGTTCCCTGTAAACGACTCCAGCCATTATAGTATCCTTCTTTACTTGAATCGATGTCATTTGCATATTCATCACAACCGAAGTTAAAGATTTCACATTTTCCTGAGAAATATGAAACATATTTACTTAACAATGTTTTATTGAAAGCCATTGCTGTTTCATTGTTTAAATCAATTGTTCTTGTAGAAGTTTTTCCGCCATAACTATATTCAGGATTTTTAATTCCTAATTCTTTCATAGCATTTAAAATTCCGTCCATATGACCCGGTCCGTTAATAACCGGAATGATTCCAACATTCAACTCTTTTGCATATGATAAAATTTCATTCATTTCAGATTCTGTTAAAACATTTCCATTCGGATCATTATGGTAAAGATTATTCCCTACTTTGATAGCATTGATAACCTCTTCACTGCTGTAAGAAACTCCTTCTACTTCCATAGACATATCATCTAAAACAAATCTTAATGCATCATTTCCTAATAAAATCTGAACGTCTGTGTAACCGTTCTGGTATGCTTTATTAATAATTGTTTTTAACTGGTCTTTACTAAAGTATTTTCTTCCCGCATCGATTGAGAAAACACTTTTCAATTTCTGTTCTTCTGCTGCCTTAACTGTTGCTGCCTCGCCAGTAGTAAGACTTGCTCCGCTTAAAACGACACCGAAAGCAAGTGTTACCGCAAGTAATTTTTTCATAAATTTCATTTTGCTTTTCTCCTTTTGTTGTCTTTTAAATTTGAATTAATAAGTTACTTTTTCCCTTCCCTCCTTTTTGCGAAAATAACGTTGTGATTATAACATAGGATTATATGTTTTTCAAATACTGTTTAAAAAAATCCCGTTCCATTTCTGAAACGGGATTTTCCTATCTAGTTTTTACAACTTATCTCTTTTTTCTTTTGTAAACAACGATACCAACGATTGCTACAACTGCAACTACCATTAACACAACAATCATTGTGATTGGTGCCTGATCGCCTGTTTCAATGCTTGTCGGTGGTGTTGGAGGATTCTGTTCTTCAGCCTTTCCTTCATCGTTTAAGCGTTTTGTTGCATTGATTAAGTCTGAAAGTGCATCTTTCAATTCTTTTTCTGTTGCATTTTCGTTATCTAGCGCTGCTTTAGCCTGTGCCATTGCATCTTCGTAAACTTTCCAGTTGTCTTTAGAATAGTTTCCTTCTTTGTAGTATGCTAAGCATTCATCATAGAATTTCTGTAATTTTGCACGAAGTTCATCGCGGTCACCATTTTCATCTGGATTTGGATTTGGGTTAGGATTTGGTGTTACCGATTCCTCTTTTAATCCGTTAATTCCGGCATTTAAGTTATCTAATGCTGACTGTAACTGAGCGTCTGTAGCATTTTCATTCGCTAATGTTTCTTCCGCTGCTTTTAATGCTGCTTTAAATGCACTATAACTATCTGCTGTGTATCCGTTTGAAGTAATTGTCTGAGCAAATTTTACTCTTTCTTCTAATGCTTTTCTTACAGTAGATTCCTGTTTTTCTGTTACATTTACTTTAACTTCTGTTGTTTTACCTTCATAAGTTACTGTTACAACTTCGTCAGTTTCTTTTAAGGCTGTTTCCAAAGAAGGTGCAAATGTAAATTTATCTTTTGTCTCTGCTGTGTAAGCAACTTCTGATGATGTATTGTCACTATAGAATACACTTAATACTAATCCTTCCGGATTGAATGTATCACCTACATGGTAATCTGTTTTTGGTGATGTTTTTACTGCAATGCTTGTTAAAACTACAGGGTTCTTTTCGATTGCAAAAGTAGTTTCCAATGTTCCTGAGTATTTTCCAATACCTGTCACGATTGCTTTTGCAGTACCTTCTTTTGTATTATCTGCGTAACTTACTTTGTAATCAATACCGTATGTTAAGGCTTTTCCATTCTGTTTTACAGTTACCTGTGGTTCTACAGGATGTTTTTCATCTACAACATCTACTTTCTGTTTTGCAATAGGGTCGATTGTTACTTTGTTTGCTTCATCAGAAATATCTGTTGTTTCTCTGTTCATTCTTAAACGTAACTCAGCAACTGCCATGTGTTTGTCAGCACCTTGATCAGTATATGTATGTACACCAATCAGTTTGAATGCTTTTGCTTTTACCGGTTTTGTAAATTCAATCAATGTCCAATCTGCTTTATCTTGTGAAATAGTTCCTTCTGCACATACGTCTGACTCATTAAATGTTGTGCCGTCCACACTATATAAAACTTTATATTTTGTTACACGGCCATTTCCACCACCATATACACGAGGATGATAATTCATCGCATCAATTGTCGCTGCTTCTTTTAATGTTAATGTAATTTCACGTTTCGCAATATCGCTTGCTGTTGCACCATTACGCCAGTTTGTATGCCAATGTGTATTTACATCTCCATCCAACACATATCTAACATCACCTTCATGAGCATCCGGACTTGGTAATGAGAACGGCGCTGATGGTGTAATGTCTTTGTTTGGATAGTATACATCAGGATCTTTATCATTTAAGAAGATTGTAAATGTATTTGTTGTTTTGTGATCTTCTGATTCAATGATAATTTTAATCTGATTGTTTTCGTTCTTTGGAAGAACTGTTACTGCCGCATTATCTTTTGCTTCCGGTGTAACGTCTGCTACAAGTGCAGATGTTGTGTATTTTCCTGATGCAAGTTGTTGTTTTGTCAACTCTACACCATTTACAGTTAATTTGCCTAATTCTGCAGTTGTATTTGTTTTAAAGGAAGTTGTTGCTTTCTTTAATTCAATTTCTGTAATACCGGTACATGGTTTACGACCGTCTAACTGTTCATCTTTATTTGTCAATTCAAATTTAATAAATGTTGCTGAAACCGGTGCATCTAATTTATAAGTATACGGCTTAATACCATCTTTTGCTGTACCGATTTGTTCTTTTGCCTGTACTTGAGTCCAAGGACCATTTTTTGTTTCTGCTACATAAATCTTTGTTTTATTCGCATCTGGGAATCTCGCACTATAACTATCTTCAAAGAAATGAATAACAATTTCTCCAAGAACTACCTGTGTATCATATCCCATTATAATTTCTGCTTTGTTATCATTTCCCTCATTTGAGTTTTTATAGTTTGTCCATACACTCTTATTCGTTCCACCCTCGTTATTTGCATTTTTACCTGTATTGCCGTCTTTAATTGCAGGTAAGTGGTCTGATTGCATATTCTCAGGAATGTCCTGTTCAAGAACAACTGCTGCACCTGAAATACTATCTCCAAGAGCAACATCTTCTTTTGCCACACGCACTGTTGCAGTAACTGTTACCTCTTTTCCTAATACATTTGCTGTTCCATTTACGATAACTGTGCCAACTTTATTATAAGCAGAGGCATCTTTTTCTTCCCATTTCACAGGGAATGAAACATCTAACACTTCTCCGTTACTTAAGTAAGCTGTTCTCGATTCTGGTAATGTAGGTGTCGTTCCTACAGGTACAGCTGTAGAGTAATTTAATAATCCACCGACTTCATCAATCATATTCACTCTGACAGATACTTCTCCAGCATTCTCTACAGTACCTTTGACTGTAAATGCACCCGCTTTATTTGTCTGTTCATCTGAGATTGTATTCCATTTAACCGGTTTCTGTTCTTTTGTTCCGTTAGAATATCTGACTTCGATTGTTTTCGGTAAACTTGGTTTATTTCCAACTTTTACATAATAGTTCTTTTCCATAAAGAAACTATCCACTACAACCTGCTGTTCTCCACCTGTTGTATCTGCTGTTGTATTTAAAGTAACTGTTTTTTCTCCTAAACCTTCTGCTGAAACTTTAACCTTAATCTCTCCAGCATTCTTTGTAGACTGTACAATCGCAATACCTGAACCATTGTAAACTCTACGTTCTTTGCCCTTATAAGAGTCATGGTCTGTCTGCCAGCCGTTGTCTAATCCAACTAAAGTTCCGTTACCTGTTACTTCAACTTTCACTTTATCATCTGCATTTGGTACAATGTTACCCTTTGCATCTACTACATCAATCTGTAAGTAAGACAAATCTGTACCGTTTGCCTTGATTTCATTCCGGTCTGCTTTTACCTGTAATTTTGCTTCTTTTTCTGCTGTTGTTACAGAAGAACGTCCTTTTGTATCTGTAATCGGCTTACCATTTGCATCAAAAGCTCTTGCTTCTAATGTTCCTGCTTCATATGGAACTTTCCATGTACGATAAAGTTTATTGCTTCCCTTAACAACCTGATAACTATGTTTTGCTTTTTCTGTTGTTCTTGTTTCTAATTCCTGTGCTTCTCCGACTTTCTTTGCTTCTTTGCTTCCTGCTGGAGTCAACCATAATTCTACTTTTGGAGCATCTGAATATACAACAACTTCTGCTTTATTCTGATTGTCTAAAATAATTTCATCTCTATTCCAAGTAGGTAATACATGAAGTGTATTTACATCATCATTCCACTGACTCTGATATAAATAATAAGAGTCTTTTGGCATTCCGGCTGTATCTACAATACCGAAGAACGAGTTCTTTGGTGAAGGCCATTTACCTACTACTCCCGGATTTGTTCCATTCCAATGTGTTGGTTCACCGATATAGTCAAATCCTGTCCACACATATGTTCCAGCCACAAAGTCACGAGTAATAACATCATACCAAGCATCACTTGCAAATGCACCCCAGTTTACTTTTGAAGTGTCATAGGAACTTAATTCTTGCGTATTGTTATCTCTGTCTTTTGTATGGTACACTCCACGACTGTTTACAGAAGATGCTGTTTCTGAACCATAAATTTTCCAATTCGGATGCAAGTTTCTTAATCTATCATAACTATTCCCATCAGAGTAGTTTGTTCCTGAAACTCCACCTGCCTCTGTAATCTTATCAGCAATCTTAGAGTGTTCTCCATTAACACCTTCATTTTTAACTGCATTACTTCCGATAGTCAATTCTCTAGTTTTATCAACTGCCTGTGCCCATTTAATCATATTTGGTGTTCTTTCCAAGAATCCACTCTTATAGTTTCCTTCTTGGATTTCATTTCCTAAAGACCACATAATCACAGATGGTGCATTACAATCTCTCTTTAAAGTAGCCTTTAAAGAAAATTCAGCCCATGTCATTGTAGGTGTAGCACCAATAAGTTTATTATTTTCACCAACTTGTTTTTCAAAGTATTTTGCAAAGTCTTCTGTATTTCCATTTTTAGCATGATGCCAACCGTCGAAGATTTCTTCTACAACTAAAATACCTTTCTCATTACAAATATCAATTAAGTGCTGTGCTGCCGGGTTATGTGTTACACGGATAGAGTTACAACCCATTTCCTGTAATATTTCAACCTGACGTTCAATTGCACGGCGGTTTGCCACTGCACCTAAAGCACCTTGATCGTGGTGCATACAAACACCTTTTAATTTTACAGGTTTTCCGTTTAAGTAAAATCCTGTATCTTTGTCAAATTTTGTATAACGGAAACCATATTCTGTGTCATATGTATCAACAACTTTATCTCCCACTTTTACTTCTGTGCGTACAGTGTAAAGATTTGGGCTTTCAATATCCCATAATTTAGGGTTACTTACAGTAAATTCAGCGTTAATGTCTGCTTTGCCATTTGGCTGAATTGTTGTTTTCTGTGTTGTTGTTTCACCGATAACATTCTTAGAGTTACCTTTTTCAAAAACTTTGTGTGTTAAAACAACGTCTTTTGCTTCTTTTCCGTCATTTTCCACTGTTGTTTTTACTGTTGTTTTTACTGTTGTCTGATTTGTTGCAAGTTCAGGTGTTTCTACCTTTGTTCCGTTTAAAGCAACATTTACAGCATCTGTAACTGTTAAGTTTACACTCCTGTAAATACCACTTCCTGAGTACCAACGGCTTGAAGGTGTTTTGTGGTCAACCTTAACTGCGATAACATTTTCTTCACCGAATTTGATGTGGTCTGTCAAATCGAATGAGAATGGTGTGTATCCGTATGGGTGTGTTCCTAATTCTTCACCGTTAATATAAACAGTTGAATTCATATAAACACCGTCAAAGTCAAGGCGGATTTCTTTACCTTTTAATTCATTGCCTACAGTGAAGTGTTTACGGTACCAACCAGTTCCTCCCGGAAGATATCCACTCTCTGCTTCCATTTGCTTTGAGTATTCCTGCTCGATACTGTAATCATGTGGTAAAGAAATATTTCTCCACTTAGAGTCATCAAAGTTACTTGTCTGTGCATTTCCTGCATCACCTAAATAAAATTTCCAGTTTGCATCAAAGTTCTGTGTACGTTCTGTTGCATTGTTAACTGTATTTACATATACAACTTCTTTGTCCGAACTCATCTGCGTCTGGGATTGTGTTCTCACATCTATGCTTGCATTCGCTGTAGCTAATGGTGAGAAACAAGACATTGTCAACACCGCTGTGAGCAAAGTTGCTCCGAAACGTGCTGTTCCTTTTGTAAACTTGTTCATTTTCTTTCTCCTCTCCTAAAGTTAGGTTGTCATACCTTGCTATATTATACAATAGTTTCCTACATTTGAACAGAAAAACTATCATTTTTATGAGAAAATTTTTTCTACTTTATATTTTTATCTATACTTTGCATGAAAATGTATTTTCGTTTCCGCTTTTTTAAATATTTAACCATTTCTCAAACTTTCCATTCTGATATTCCTCTTCAGTAAGCATATAAATAGGAACAGAGGTTTCCTTCAATTCCTTATTATATACAAAAGAACGGCTTCTTCTTCCCGGTGCAAAAACCAGCATATCTATTTCATTTTGAAGTAACTCCTCCACATCTCCATGCGTTTCATCTAAAATTATACACCAATCCAAACTATTTTCTTTACAGAACCGTGTAAATCTCTCCACATACCTTTCCGCCGTTTTGTGATACAAAATATGTGATATAGGATTACTCGGCGTTCCCAGTATCAGAGGCATTTCCCAAATCAATACTGCTTTTTTCATTATACTTCTTCTCCTTTCTACAATACTTTTTATGGAAAAGGTAAGATGAGTCTTTTTAAATTCTAAAAAAAGAGTTATGACAGATTTCTCCATCATAACTCTCTACATTTAAATTAGTCCTGAACGTATGGCATTAATGCTAAGTGTCTTGCTCTCTTAATTGCCACTGTAAGCGCTCTCTGATGTTTTGCACAGTTTCCTGTGATTCTTCTTGGAAGAATTTTTCCTCTTTCAGAGATGTATTTTCTTAATTTTGCTACATCTTTGTAGTCGATTTCGTTGTTTTCTTTACCACAGAATACACAAACTTTTTTTCTTCTGCGTCCGCCTCTTCTCTTCATTGGAGAATCTGCTTTGTTACCTTTATCGTAAGCCATTTTAATTACCTCCTAATTTCTTCTCTTTTCATTACACTGTAATGAATATCTACGTTAATAAATCGCTGTTTAACTGAATGGTAATTCCTCATCAATTCCGTCCGGAATGTTCATGAATCCATCACCAATGTCTGCACTTGGCGACGGCATAGGACTTGCCTGATAACCACTATTCTCACTTGCCGCTTTGCTTTCTGCAAATTCCTGCTCTTCTACAACTACATCTGTTGTATATACTTTTACTCCGTCTTTATTAGTGTAACTTCCAGTCTGAATACGTCCTGTTACTACTACTTTTAATCCTTGACGGAAATATTTCTCAGCAAATTCTGCTGTTCTTCCAAAAGAAACGCAGTTAATAAAGTCCGCTGTCGGTTCTCCGTCACGTTTAAAACGGCGATCAACTGCCAATGAATATCTGGCAACTGCAGTTGCGTTCGCACCTTGCGAATATCTGACTTCAGGATCTCTTGTCAAACGTCCCATTAAAATTACTTTATTCATACGATTGCCTCTTTCTTCTTTCTATGCGTCCTGTCTGATGCACAAAAATCTGATTACGTTTTCCATAATACGAAGTCTGCTTTCTACTTCTGCCGGAACAGTTGAATCAGATTCAAAATGAATGAAGTAGTAAAATCCTTCTTTCATTTTCTGAATTTCGTAAGCCAATCTTCTCTTACCCCATTCATCAACGTCTGTCACATTACCACCGAAACGAGCAATAATTTCTTTTACTTTTTCGATTGTTTCTGTTCTAGCGTCATCTTCGATTTTTGCACTGACAACAACGGCCAATTCATATTTGTTCATCTCTTATACCTCCTTATGGTCTTTTGGTCCTCGTCTGCGAGAACAAGGATTTTATATAATATATCACAATTTGATATGTTACCATATCTAAAAGGTTATTTCAAGCCTTTTTTTAACTCTTTCGTGTTTTTCTCCACAATTTTTCGTGCTATCATAATTTGGTGACCGCAGCCCGTACATTTCAAACGAAAATCCGCACCTACACGCAGTATCTCCCACTCAAAACTTCCGCAAGGATGCTTTTTCTTCAATCTAACTACATCGCCCACCTCATATTCCAATTTTTCCAATATATTTCCTCCTATCTCTCACTGATTTTTACTGCCTGTAACACAAATCTATCCTCATTACTGTCGATTGTACAAGTAGACAAACTGACGATACGAGAATCTTTCGTTACTTCAGCATCCGTCTGATAATTTGAAATAGAACGTACATAATCTATATAATCCATAAATTCTTCATCATTTTGAAAAGTTTTCGTATATGTTCTCGATGTATCTTTTACAACCGCTGCCGAAATTACCTGATATTTTGATTCTTTCCCGTCAGGAGTGTAAATATAGAAATATGGATGTTCTTTATAAAATGACTCTTCCATATATTTTTCCAACTGTCCGAACATAGAACCGCTCTTCATACGATGTCCGTAAATAATTGTATTTTTATCTTGAAAATCTCCCGAATTATCTTTATCTACAAACAAAGTACCATATGTGTTTTTTCCTGTACCAAAAAGTTTTGTCAAATACTCTTTGTTATCTTTACTGTGTACAACCGGATAGTTAATTCTTGACGGCTCTTCAAATCTAATCCACCCTATTGTATCCGGATTGATTTCCCACAATTTATTGAAATCAACTTTAAATTTCTCCTCACCCTGCTCGTTCTTCTCTACAGAGATTGCAAGATTTTTGATTTTATCGTACTCATCGTTTCCTTTTTTATAAGAAGAAAAAATCTGATACAGTTGAAAAGCAGAGAAACAAAATACACAAATAGCAACAATCAAAACGATTGTACTAAAAATGGAATTTTTCTTTTTACCTTTCTTTTGTTTGTTTTGATATTTTCCTTCTTCTTTCATTTTTTGTCTGTGTAATTTTCGTTTTTCTTTTGCGTCCATATTTACTCCCTCTTTATATTTTTACTAGAATTCCATTATACCACAAATCATATATAATAAACTATAGCAAATATAAAATAGATTTATTCTCCTTTGTTATCTATAAGTATTTTCCTTAAAACGTCAATAATATTTTCATATGATATTTCTTTTGCATAAGAAAATTTCTTTTACATTTACAATCTTTTCCAATGAACCGCGATGCAATGCCGTAGTTTTTAGTGCATCATCAAATATTCCACCAAATTCATATTTCACAGCAGATGGTGTAATAATATCTCCTATAGATATATCAATAGACAATGGCGTAACAATCGTATCATAACAAGCATTCAGTTTTACACAGTAACCTCCATATATCGTTTTAATATTTTATCTACGCCAAATTTTGAAGCATACACCGCCAGCAAATTCAAATCTTTATTTGAAGTTTCAGCATAATTTTTTATTGCACTTAGAATCGTCTCTTCATCACCTCTGCTCCTTGAACGCAACAAATCACAAATCGTACGTTCCAAATTATAATAACGTACTTCATTTCCGAGTGTTGTCTTTCGAGTGGTCATTCCTATCTGATATAATTCCGGTTTTATATGATAACATATGCATTCTGCCTGTATAGCCTTTGATACCCTCGTATTATTTGGAATTGTTATAGAATGAACAAATGGTGTCCTTTCCGATAAACCATTTAAAAATAATGATGTATCATGAGAAAAAATGATTTTCTTTGAACGCAACGTCAATGTGTACATATCATCATGAATTGAATCCGGAAGTACATACACACCTTGTCTTTCTCTCTCCAACAATCCTGCCTTCTCATATTTTGAAAGAAGATAGCGCGAGAACCCTAGTTCTACAGCCTGCGACGTGGTAATTATATTATTGTTATTTTTTAGTGTTTCTAATATTACTGCATTCAATTTCATTTACATCACCCATTCCACATTAATATCAACATACTTTTCTTTATTGAGATGAATGTCAATCATTTTTTACGTTTGTCGGCTTCCTCAACTGGTGTACGCATCACTAATCCTAATATTCTCAAAAAAGGGCACTCTTTGAAAGATTTTCCTTTCAAAAAGTGCCCTCAACAATCTATATTGTTGGAATACAAATCTATTGTCAAACTCTGAAGATTATTACTCTTTTAGTACAACTTCGCTCCTGCCGGAATCTTGTCATCAAGGATCAGAACATTGAGTCCTTCTCTTCCTTCTACAAGGTGTGTAGCAGAGATGATCATACCGCAGGAATCAATTCCCATCATCTTACGTGGAGGAAGGTTTGTGATTGCAAGTAATGTCTTTCCAACCAGTTCTTCCGGCTCGTAATAATCGTGAATACCGCTTAAAATCACGCGATCTTCGCCGCTTCCGTCATCCAGAACGAATTTCAAAAGCTTCTTAGATTTTGGAACTGCTTCACATTCTTTTACCTTTACAGCTCTGAAATCAGACTTGCTGAATGTGTCAAAATCAACCGTATCTTTGAATAATGGTTCCACTTCTACGTTAGAGAAATCGTAGGTTTCTTTCACTTCAGCGATTGCTTTTTCCACTGTTTTTTCAACTGGAGCAGACTGTGCAGCGTTGTTAGCTTCGTTCTTTGCAGCTCCCATGCTCTTCATTGTCGGGATTAATTGAACGATCTCTTCCACCCTTGTCCACTGAGTTCCGTCAAGCACCGTACACATCCAAAAACTGATTTTTTTTGTCTTCCACTGAGGTCCATAGAGTCCCAAGTCGGCTGTGTCATTCGTGTTGTACAAATTGTTTTGATATATAGATTGTCTCTTCAAGTAACAAGACAATTCTCTACTTATATTATAATCTTTCCCTGGAGATTTGCAACAATTTCCTGCTTTTTCTCCTGTGTCGCTTCCGCATAAATATCCATGGTTGTTGTAATATCTGAGTGGCCCATGATACTTTGGATCACCTTTAAATTTGACTCATTCTCACACAGTCTTGTGCAGAATGTGTGTCTCAAATGATGGGCTGAAAAATGAGGAATAATGAGTGGTTCTCTATCCTCTTTCTCTGCTTTTTCTATTTCTTCTTTGTTATATGCAACTCTTGCCCTTTCAATCGCTCGATTAACTGCATTTGGTAAATATACCGTTCCGGTTGCTGTTACAAAAACGAAATTTGAATATCCATCAATCTCTTCTGAGGAAAATCCAATGCACTTTTGGATCTCATACTCATCCAGAAAAGCATTGAACACTTCATCGATCATCGGAATGGTTCTCCGCCCTGAGATCGTCTTTGGTGTAGAAATATGCTTGACCGATTTTCTGTTTTCATCAGGTCTGTAGATAAAAGTATGATTCACACTGATAATGCGCTTTTCAAAATCCAAGTCATCCCATCGAAGTCCGATGCATTCACCAATTCGCATTCCTGTTCCAAGAAGAACTGTTATAATAGGTACCCATCCTTGATATTCCCGATGAGCTTTTAAGTAATCCATATAAGCTTTCTGCTGTGGAATCGTAAGCGCATGTCTCGGATTATCTTCCCAGATATGGCTCTTTTTGATTTCTGCCATTAATCCGTCTGTCGGATTTTGTCTGAGCAGTCCATCCCTTACAGCCATCTGGAATGCCGGATGCAACTGTGTATGTATACTATCCAGCGTATTTGCTTTCATTTCTTCATCCAGGATAATACGATAATAGAATTTTTTCACATCAGAATATTTGATCTTACCAATCAGTCTTTTTCCAAATGTTGGTCTGACAAAGTGATTATACATATAAAGATAATTCACTTTTGTTGATGGTTTCAAATCATATTTCTGTTCGATAAACCGATCATACAGTTCATTCAGCGTCATCCTGTCAGCCAGCTGCGGATTCAGTCCATCTTCTTTGTCGCGGATGATTTTTCTTTCTTTTGCTCTGAGTTCAACCAATGTTTTTGCGTAAACAGTTCGTCTATTTTTATCTAAATCTGTATAAGAATAAGAATAGCGACCGTCTTTTCTCTGACTCTCACCGGTTCGCAACACATACCCCCGGCTGTCTTTTCTTGATTTTGCCATCCTCTCACCTCACTAATCGTGAGGAGCATCTTAGCTGTGCTTATCCTGTCGGTATAATAGTTCCAATCCTTTCTTAAGCACCTGCCCTTTTGTAAGATCGTACTTTTCAGCATAAGCTTCCAATTGCTTCTGCTCAGCATTGGAGAAACGGATGGTGAAACGATAATTCATGGGATCATCACTCTTTGGTCTTCCCATCTTTGCCATACTATTTCCTCCTTCCTTACAACACTATTATACTTTATGTCCGACAACAAGTCAACGTGTTTTGCTCCTCATGTATTACATTTTATTTTTTATAATTCATCTCTGAAATTCTCAAAATATTCATCCACAATCTCTGTATTAACCAGAACAACTCTCTTCACATGATAGACTGCTTTTGCATCTTTCGCTAATTCCTGAAATGTATGCAACCCCATAGAATATAATTGTGCCCCTTCCTCATAACGGACAAATTTCTTTCTTCCGACCTGCACCAGCTTTTCCAATTCTGGAATTTCTTTTCTGACTTTAGGCATGAAAAAACCTCCTTCCTTCGTACATAAAAAAATATCTTTCATATATACAAAAGAAGGAGGGTGAAAATACAGCCTCTGATATGCAATTTTTTTATTTTAACAAATCGAGCAGCGTATATTCACCTTTTGGAATCTTAGCTGTTCTATGATACTCTTTTATTGCTTCCACAAGACTCCCAGAATTAGAAAAATAATTAAACACGTAATCATATGATTTTACGTCAGACATTCTAAGATTTTCCTTGCAAAAATCACTTGGTTTTTTCCCTGACTTTTTGAATTCTTTATACTGATTTTCAGCAAAGATAATCAACATTTCTATTTCCGGTGCAGTAATCACATTGATGACATCTATCTTATGTTCATATGCTTTACCAATTTTAAATTTTTCTCTTCTTGAATCTAATATTCTGATTACTGATATCTTTTCCGCAAATCCTTTTCTCAAATATTTCTGTTCAAATTTCTTGCCGTCCCTACATCGAATTACTGACTCCTCCAGCATCTCTTCTCTCGAAAATACAAGCAATTCTTCATCTAGAAGAATATCCATAATTGCATTTTCTGCAGCACCTTCACATATACACGCTTTATATTTTGCCAGTTCCATATTGCACCTCCTATTTCAGAGATGCAGTTATACTTTTCTTCAACTGCATATAAGCTTCATAAGTAGGTGTCGTTCCTTCCAGAAATCCACTCTGATAAGCATCGCTTTTCTTAATATCATTTCTTTTTAGAATATTGGATAGATTCTCTGCTGTAATCCCATCTCTATTTCTAGTAATAAAAATACTGTCATTACGGTCGTATTCATCCAAAAGCTCCGGATAATGAGTGGAAAAGATTAGCATACCACCATTTTTATTTATTTTTCCGTCCATAAAGAAACGAATCAGAGTACTTACTATTTCTTTATTGAAATGCTTCTCTATCTCATCAACAATCAAGTAGCCTCCATCTTTCAGAACTTCTTGCGCCAGAGTGAAAGTAATCATTCCTTTTACAGTTCCTGACGAGAGATAATTATTTAATTCGATTGGATTGTTCAATACAATCTCTTCTTTTCCTTTAAATTTTAAATGTATAATTGGCTTCTCATTTTTTTCTTCAAAATTTAATTTTTCAATTGTTGGATCCAGATAG
>ERZ773204.619-NODE-619-length-30067-cov-5.699487_pt1 | contig 30067 bp, 21 predicted proteins | sample MGYA00581007_ERZ773204 | MGnify/ENA primary metagenome ERZ773204 (study PRJEB29015, sample SAMEA2737757) | human gut metagenome | biome: human gut; feature: human-associated habitat; material: faeces | place: China | collected 2012 ... | reverse complement strand
TTTAATCCGCGCACGGCGCGGGAATAAGGTTTAGTGGGCTACGGCCGAAACCTGTCAAGGTGTCCTGTCCCCCTTTTGCCCCCGCCGCCGGGTGGCGGCACGTCCCCGCACGCCGCAGCGTGCAAACCCCGCCTGCCGGGTCGGCAGCATTCCCTCGCCTCCTGCGTCAGGCCGCAGGAACGGCGGAACCGTTCGCCCTCTCCCTCGGAGGGAGAGAAAACGGGCGTTCTTCTGAGTGCGTTCAGCGGAATTTACTCAAATTTCAGCTGATCTTCGGTCAGCAGCGCGCCGATCGACGGAATGCTGCGGCAGCGGTACCGCGCCTCGTCCAGCAGGTTCGCCTCCGCCGTCAGGCAGGCGCGGGTGACTGTGTGCTTGCCGCGCAGCACCATGGTCTGCACGCCCTGCGTCGAGCGCGTCGCCTTGATGTCGAGCATTCCCGCGCGGAAGGTCAGTGCGCGGTTCGCGGTCGAGAACATGGTGATTTCGGTTTCGTCATCGACCGGGAAGAAGAAGCCGACCGCAGGCGACTTATCCGAGTAAGCGCCGGTCAGGCGGCGGCGGTTGGTCTTGGTTTCGAACGACTCCATCGAGAAGCGTGCCGCCTTGCCGTTGCGGAAAGCAACGATCATGCTGCCCTTGTAGTCGCCCGGAAGCATCGCATAAACCGGCGTTTCGCCCTCGTCCATGCCGAGCTTTGCCGGCAGGTAGTCGCCCAGAACGGACGCCTTGCTGTCGTCAAAGTCGTACAGCCGCGCCTTGTACGCCTGCTGCATATTGGTGAAGAAGATGATTTCGCTCTTGTTGGTCGCTTCGAGGTTCCAGACGACCTCATCGCCCTCCTTGAGCTTGTGGTCCTGCGACATACGCCACGACTGCGGCGTAATCTTCTTGAAGTAGCCCTCGCGCGTCATGAACAGCTGCACCGGGTAGTCCTCGATATGGTCCTCCTCGGCGAACTCCGTCACCTTGTCCGCCGTCACGATGCGCGTTCTGCGCTCGCACGGGTACTTCTTGATGACCTGTTCGAGCTCTTTTACGATGATATTGCGGATCTTCGCCTTGGATTTTACGATTTCCTCCAGCTTTGCAATCTCGTTTTCGAGCGCTTCGGTCTCCTGCGTGCGCTTCAGGATATATTCCTTGTTGATGTTGCGCAGACGGATGTCCGCGATGTATTCCGCCTGAATCTGGTCGATGTCGAAGCCGCGCATCAGGTTCGGGATAACCTCGGCGTCCTCCTCGGTGCCGCGGATGATGGCGATGGCCTTGTCGATGTCGAGCAGGATCTTGCGCAGGCCGAGCAGCAGATGCAGCTTGTCCTTCTTCTTGCCAAGCTCAAAGAACACGCGGCGGCGGACGCATTCCGTGCGCCACGAGGTCCACTCTTCGAGAATCTGCGACACGCCGAGCACGCGCGGCATACCGCCGATGAGGACGTTGAAGTTGCACGAGAAGCTGTCCTGAAGCGAGGTCATTTTCATCAGCCGCGCCATCAGCTTTTCCGGGTCAGTGCCGCGCTTGAGGTCGATGGCGATCTTGAGGCCGGAAAGGTCGGTCTCGTCACGCACGTCCGCGATCTCGCGCACCTTGCCGGTCTTGACAAGCTCCGCGATTTTGTCGATGATGGCTTCAATCGTGGTCGTGTACGGGATTTCCGTAACCTCGATGAGGTTTTCCTTCTTGTCGTACTGCCACTTGGCGCGGACCTTGAACGAGCCGCGGCCGGTGGCGTAAATCGAGCGCATCTCGCTCTCGTCGAAAATCAGCTCGCCGCCGGTCGTGAAGTCGGGCGCGGGCAGGGTCGAAAGAATGTCGTGCTCCGGGTTTTTGATGCACTCGATGGCCGTGCGGCAGACTTCGCCGAGGTTGAAGCCGCAGAAGTTCGAGGCCATGCCGACCGCGATGCCGGTGTTCGCGGAAACGAGGATATTCGGGAAGGTCGTGGGCAGCAGGGTCGGCTCTTTCATCTCGCCGTCGTAGTTGTCCACGAAATCCACAGCGTCCGTGTCGATGTCGCGGAACAGCTCGGCGCAGATGCCGTCGAGCTTAGCCTCGGTGTATCGCGGCGCGGCGAACGCCATATCGCGCGAATAGACCTTGCCGAAGTTGCCCTTGGAGTCCACGAACGGCGTCAAAAGCGCCTCGTTGCCGCGCGTCAGGCGCACCATGGTTTCGTAGATGGCGGCGTCGCCGTGCGGATTGAGCTTCATGGTCTGGCCGACGATATTCGCGGATTTGGTGCGGTTGCCGTTCAGCAGACTCATTTTATACATGGTATAGAGCAGCTTGCGGTGGGACGGCTTGAAGCCGTCGATTTCCGGAATGGCGCGCGACACGATAACGCTCATGGCGTAGGGCATATAGTTCTCGCGCAGCGTATCCGTGATGCGCTGGTCTACCGAAGGATGCTCTTTATATACTTTCGGTTCATCGTTTTTCTTTTTTGCCATTTATAAATCTCCTGTTCAGGATCGTGTTTTCCGACGTGCGCCGCCGAGCAGCGCGCCGAAAGGCAGCAGGGACAGCGCTGCCGCGCCGGCAAGGCCGCCGATAAGTCCCAGCAGATACATCTGCGACAGGCGCAGATAGATAACGGGCGGATGATGGGTCGTCCATGCGTTCCACAGGCGCAGCACCATCGGATGGACAAGATAAAGCCCGAAGGAATGCCGGGCGATAAAGCGCACCGGCGCGGGAAGCGTTTGCGTGCGGCTGCACAGCGTCCACAGCAGAAGTCCCGTCGTAAAGACATACAGCACGAGATCGGGGCGCAGCGAGGACGGCGCGAGCGAGGGAAAGAAATGTGCGGTCAGCAGAACGCACGCCGCCGACAGCAGCCAGAGCGGCAAGCTCAAACGCAGCGGACAGCGCTGCCAGCCGTCATGCAGCCGCAGCCAGATGCCGCCGGTGTAGAAAATCACCCAGCTGAGGAAATACCGCGCAGGCGGCAGCGGCGAGTAAAACGTGAGATAGCCGTTCACCGCACACGCGATCAGTCCCTGCATCGCAAATGTCACAGTGGCGGAAAGCACCATCGTGCACGCTGGGTGCCGGTGCATGGCTGCGCAGAACAGGTCGGACAGCAGGATAAACTGCACGAGCACGAAAATGTAGTACAGATGCACGTAGGCGCCGCCCGTCAGCAGGTCGCGCAGCGGATGCTCATGCGGCGTGCCGAGAACAAAATCGAGCGCCAGATAGGCCGCCGACCAGATGAAATACGGTATCAGTACGCGCGAAAGCCTGCGGCGTACCGCTTTGAGGCCCTGCCGTTCGAATTTTCCCTCCGCGAGCGCGCCCGCGTGGCCGAAGCCGGTCAGCACCAGAAACAGCGGCACCGCGAAGCGCGACAGCTGATTCCAGACGAGTGCTGCGTCCGATGTCTGCCCCGCCGAGGCGTGTATCATCACGACCGCGAGCGCCGCCGCCGCCCGCAGTCCGTCCATTTGTCGAAACCGCATTGTTTTCCCCCTGTGAAATGCTTAGGGCAACACCGCACGATTAAAGCTGCGGCGATATTGCCTTAGGAAATATCCGCCAGTTCGAGGTAGTCCACGCCGTGCTCGGCGATGTACTCCTTGCGGCCGGAGAGATTGTCGCCCAGCAGCAGGTCGAACATTTCGCTCGTTGCGGCGGCATCGTCCGGCGTGATGCGGATGAGGCGGCGCGTTTCCGGGTTCATCGTGGTTTCCCACATCATGTCCGCCTGGTTCTCGCCAAGACCCTTGGAGCGCTGGATGAGGATTTTCTTGCCCTCCAGCTTTTTGAGGATGGCCGCCTTTTCGGTTTCGTCGAAGGCGAAATAGCTCTTGTCGCGATAGGTGATCTCGTAGAGCGGCGACTCCGCGATATAGACGTAGCCAAGCTCGATGAGCGTCGGGACCAGACGGTACAGCATGGTCAGGATAAGCGTGCGGATCTGGAAGCCGTCCACATCGGCATCGGTGCAGATGATGATGCGGTGCCAGCGCAGATTTTCGAGGTCGAACGCGGACAGATCCTTCGCCGCCTTGCCGCGCACCTCGATGCCGCAGCCGAGGACCTTGAGCAGGTCGGTGATGATGTCGCTCTTGAAAATCTTGTCGTAGTCCGCCTTGAGGCAGTTCAGGATTTTGCCGCGCACCGGCATGATGGCCTGAAATTCGCTGTCACGTCCCTGCTTGACCGAGCCGAGCGCAGAGTCGCCCTCCACGATGTACAGCTCGCGGCGCGTGACGTCCTTCGTGCGGCAGTCTACGAACTTCTGCACGCGGTTTGCGAGGTCGATGTTGCCGGAGAGCTTCTTTTTGATGTTCAGACGCGCCTTTTCCGCCTGTTCGCGGCTGCGCTTGTTGATGAGGATCTGCTCAGCGATCTTGTCGGCCTCGGCCTTATTCTCGATGAAGTAGATTTCGAGTCCTTCTTTAAGGAACTCGGTCATGGCCTCCTGAATGAAGCGGTTGGTGATGGCCTTTTTGGTCTGGTTCTCGTAGGAGGTCTGGGTCGAGAAGCAGTTGGTCACGAGCACAAGGCTGTCGAAAATGTCCTGATAGGTAACCTTGCTCTCGCTCTTGTTGTACTTGTTGTTATTTTTGAGGTAGGCGTCGATGGCGGACACGAACGCCGAACGCACCGCCTTGTCGGGTGCGCCGCCGTGCTCGAGCCACGACGAGTTGTGGTAATACTCGATGCGGGACACCGCCGAGGAGAAGCAGAACGCGCAGGACAGCTTGACCTTGTACTCGGACTTGTCCGCGCGGTCGCGGCCGCGCCGCTCGCCCTCAAGAAACTGCACCGAGGTCAGCGGCGTTTCGCCTGCCAGCTCGCCGACATAGTCCACGATGCCGTTCTGGTAAAGGAACTCGGTATTCTCGAATTTGCTGCCGCTCACCTGATTTTTGAGCACGAACTTGATGTGGCTGTTGACGACCGCCTGACGCTTGAGCGTGTCGAGGTAGTAGTCCACCGGGATATTGATGTCGGTAAAAACCTCAAGGTCAGGCTTCCAGCGAATAGTCGTGCCGGTTTTCTTCGCGTTTGTCGGCTTTTTCGTGAAGCCTTCCTTGGTTCCGGTCTTGTTTACGCCCTTTTCGAAGTGCAGACCGTACTCGAAGCCGTCGCGCACGATGGTGACGTCCATGTATTCGGAGGAATACTGGGTCGCGCAGGTGCCGAGGCCGTTCAGACCGAGCGAGAACTCATAGTTTTCGCCGGTGTCGTTTTTGTATTTGCCGCCGGCGTACAGCTCGCAGAACACGAGCTCCCAGTTGTAGCGCTGCTCCTTTTCGTTCCATTCGACCGGAATGCCGCGGCCGTGGTCGGCGACTTCGATCGAACCGTCCGCATAGCGAGTGGTGACGATTTCGGTGCCGAAGCCCTCGCGCGCCTCGTCGATCGAGTTGGAGAGAATTTCGAACACCGCGTGCTCGCAGCCCTCCAGACCGTCCGAACCGAAAATAACGCCCGGGCGCTTGCGCACACGGTCGGCGCCCTTGAGGGCGGATATGCTTTCGTTGCCGTAAGACGGCTTTGCTTTGCTCATATATTACTTAACCCCTGTATTTCTGAAGTTCTGAAATCCATAAATAGCTGTCGCGAAACCACTGTTTCACCGGCAAACTGCTATTTATTATACGCTGTTTTCGCGCTTTTTGCAACATTTATTCTGTTCATGCCCCGTAAGCGCCGAAAAACGGGCGAGCGATACACTGTTATGCCGCAGTGTCCGCGTATTCATTATAGCACAAATGTTCGTGTTTTCAAGGCAAAAAAATAACGCACCATCTCTGGTGCGCCGGGTGCGCCGCGAACAGTGGAGACTGCGGCACACCCATTTATCTGTAATGAAGCGAAAAGGGGGATAAACGCTTCTTGTGTTTGGACTGTCCGGGAGCCTGCGCGGTATTCCGTCCCACAGGGCCGAACAGATTTGAGAAGGATGGTTGGTACGAAACGTACCTCAGAAAAGAAATGTTCCCATGAAGTATCTATTTTCAAAGGGAGTGTTTCCGGCAGCACCGCTGTACGGTATTGCCTCTCTTCCCTTGCTGTGATTATATGATACCGTTTTTTCGTGTCTAAAGTATGTGGAAAGTTTGAAGAAACCGTAAACAGTCCATGGCATTTCCGTGAACTATGCTGTCGCCGGACTTCGTCCGGCCGACAAGCAGTGTTTTGACAGCGCTACGCACCGCAAAACACAAACGTCCGATAGTTCCCATACGGAAACTTTCTCCCTCTCAGAGTATAAAAACCGTGATACATGCTCCCGGTTTTTATGATTTTGCGCAGCAAAATCTATTTCATGCGCGCTCCCGCGCGACAGCGGAAATACCGGATAAAAGAGCTTTATCGACAAACTGAATCCTGCGTCTTGTGACGCAGGATTTTTTATTTCTGTCCACACCAGAATACCGGCATTACTTTTCGTTTTCCTTGCGAAGCATTTGCAGCAGCTGCATCGGGGATTCCTTCTCCTGAGCGGCCGATCGGTTCTCCCGCTGCGCTTCCACCAATTCTGTCCGAAGCACCGCAATATCACGCGGCGCATCCACCGACAGACGCACACGCCCCTGACCGATTTCCTGAACCGTGACTACAATCCGATCTCCAATCGTAAGCGACTGGCCTTCTTTTCGTTGCAGGATCAGCATGCTCCGTCATCCTTCTTTCCCAGCGATGAAAGTGGGCACCGCATCTCATACTCGTCCAGAATCACCTGCCGTGCCTGACGAGTCTGGTCGTTCAACACAACCGGACAACGCAGATTGACCGTACTCTTAGAAACCGGGTTTTCTACTCTGCACAGCACGTAATAGCACAAATCCTCGCTTTTATCAACGCCCAGCCGCTGCAGATCCTCCTGCAACAGCACGGGACGGTATTCCGGCATTACCATAAAGGGATTGAGCAATGTAAATGCCAAAAAAGGCGTTTTTACACTTTGCAGGCAGAGCAGGAAGTCCTCCTCTTCCGAAAAAGAGAGGAGGACAAATTCCTTTTCCTGTTCAAACCCAAACAAGCCATCCGAAAAGCGAAGCGTTGTGCTATCGTCAATATTCAACTCACCAAAATATTTGGTTTGTATTTTCATACTTTGCTCCTTATTAAGCCTGTTCGTCTAACGGCACATAGTCCGAATTCGCAGACGGTGGAACGTAGACCGGCTCACCAATATATTTGATAATGACATCCGGCTGCTGCGTAACAGTAAACTCAATATTGCCCGGAATGAATTCCATATTACCATTATCCATTCGCCAATCAAAATTAAGTTTATCCATCTCATACCGGATGCTGAGCTCCCCGCCATCCCAAGAAATATCCGGTCCAGAGGTGGGAAGCCATTTCATCGCAAAATCAGTGTTGACCTGTTGCGACTCCATCGCAAACTGGGAAATCAGCTGCTCTCCGATTTTTGCTTCCAACAATAAATCACCTCGACGCGCATATGTAGCAGTGGTATCATAAACCTTTTGCTGGCCGCGCTGCGCAGCCTGCTCAATGCTTCGCATCGCAGTCGGCGACACCGAATTGCGCGCTTCAAACGTATCAATATTCACTTTGATCGGCTTGCTTCGTATCTGCAAGCCTCCCTGGTCTCTTGAAATCTCCAAATCAACCGTTGAACGCTTGTAGTCCAACCGCGCATGGTTAACCTTCATCTCCAGTTCTATCGGAACCGTTTTAATCTCTATCAGTCGTTCCATCCATCCATCACTCTTTTCCTTTTATTTTCACCAAACTATGTTACCTCATATAATCAATAAAGGATTGCGACAAAATATCATTTCCCACACGAAGTGCCGCATTGTAACTATATTGAGCATACGCGAATGTAGTCAGTGCATCCGCCAAATCCACGCGATCCAGGCCCTCATACTGCGTTTGCAGCGTATCACCTGTCGAAGTCAGACGCGTATCATTAGACTTAAGGAATTGTGCCTGTGTGTCCATCTTAGTCCAGTTGGCGCGGAAGTCGGAGTTTGACTCCTGCAAATTATCAAACAACGCATCAGCACGCTCTGAATCTGCCGGATTTAGATAACCGGTCTCCAAATCTGCACGGGAGTAAATCTCACCCAACTCTGCGATTGTGCTGATCATATTTTTGGGGATGCCATCCGCTTTGCCATCTGTCGTACCGTATCCCAGCAAACCAATGCCGGAAATCGCAGAATTGAACGCTGTCGACGGTACCACTTGCTCGTTTTCATCCAACTGCATGCCAAGACCAATGTCCACATATGCAGTCTCGTTCGCCATTTTCTTAAAAGCCGCTTCATTCGCCGGATCGTTTACATCCAAGCCACGGAATAATAACTTACCGTCCTTAAGTTCAAACGGAGCATTATCACCGTCTGCACCCGCGAAGATAAACTTTTCACCATACTGCGCATTAAGCGTTTGTACCATGCCCTCTGCAATGCCCTTAAGCGTTTTACCTAATTGCACACGTGCGCCCGCTTTGCTGTCGTCCTGCCCCTGCTCAGCCGCATTCAGTGCATCCCGATACTGATTTTGAAGCTGCTGCAGGCTGCTGCCTGCGGCCTCAAATTTGCTAATCATCTCCTCGCTCATACTCTGCTGCGCAGTATTGCGGGCATATGCCGAATGCAAGCGGAACGACTGCGCTGCCAAAGACGGCGAATCCGCATAAGAAGTAAACTGCCGTTGAGTCAGAACAGTATTCATCGACTGATAGTGATTGAGTGTTGCACGCGCCAAATGTCCGCGATAGGTACGCAGCGTACCATTTGTGGTAACACGCATCATTTTTTCCACTACTCCTTTCTGTTAGCGTCCGACAACGCCCATACCGTTGATGACCTTATCCATCGCTTCATCCAGCGCGGTCATCAGTCGGCAGGCAGCTGCAAACGATTTTTGATATTGCAGGAGGTCGATACCCTCATCATTCAGATCCACACCCGATACGCTGTCGCGGCTGGTATTAATTTCATCGGCCGCTGTTGCGTAGGTTTCGTAGATCTTGGAGGTCGTGTTGATATGCGAACCCAACACGCCTTCCATGTTTGAGTAGCAACTCTCCAGATTTCCCTGATAGATATTCGAGGATGCAACCGCGCCGCCAATCTTGCCAGCACCCATTTTGAAAGCACCTGTCGCCGCACCCTGATTATCTGTAATTTGGATGTCAGTAACCAGACTGCACAATACACCATCATCAATTTTGCCGTCATTGGCCTTCAATGTAATGGTTCCATCTTTGACCTCAATATCATCAAACTGCGACAACTCCGGTTTACGTGCAATTGCTGCTTGCAAATTTGTCAGCGTCGCATCTGCATCCGCGCCGGATTGAAAAGCAACGGTCACGGTATGCTTCTGATTCATGCTGTCAATATAGGTGATCTGCGCCTTCAGGTTCTGTACCTGTGTACCCGTTTGCTCTAACTTTCCGCTGGTAAACGGCGTTTTGTCTTGCCGAACAATATCAGTTGCCTGATAATTATACGCTTCATTCAAAATATTATAGAATCGGTTGATATTATCATTTTCCGAGCTGACCGCATCCGGCTTAGTAGAAGGCACAACCGTCGTCTCGCCAGTCTGCCACTTCTTGGAAATCGAGATATTGGATGCAGTAATCAACTGTGTCGGGTGATCCGGGTCATCACCGTCCGCCACAAACAGGTTTCCGGCCCCCTTAATGCCTAAACCGGCAAGTGACTCTCCATTCGCGTTTGTCGTATTGATTCGGTTCATCTCGGTAGCAATTTTATTGGCCAGCATGTCCAACGACCGCATATAATATGGAATACCACGGATATTGTTGTAAGCAGCATCCGTGCTGAATTCACCGGATCCGACCAGCATCTGACGGGTTGATTCAAGTGCGCCGTATCCCATTCCATTTTTTACTGCACCTTCGTTACTCAGCACCGCTGGCGTTGCCTTTTGACCGCCGAATGAAACCTTCGCGCCAGCAGCCAGTTCCATACTTGTTATATTAAGTGCATCCTTGCCTTGCTGCTGAGACACCAAGCTGACACCGGAATTGGTTGCCACTACTGTGAACCGATCTTTTAGCGTTGAATCCTTCTCTAAAGCATCCCGTAGACTTTTAACGGTTGCTTCCCGAGCCGCTTTCACCGCGTTCGGATCGTTCGGATCGTGCGGCGCGGTCACATCAAACGTAACGTCAACAGAATTTTTCTTTCCCGCTGCATCCGCATAATTGACCGTGATTGTTTGCTTGTAGTTTGCGGTCAGCGTTTTATCAAAGTTTAATCCGCTAAGCGTAAAACGAGAGGAAGTGTGAGAGGTCTGGATGCCATCCGGATCATGCAGCTCGCTGATATTCAAGAACATATTGGCATCGCCATCGACCAAGCTTATATCCGCACGGTCAATGCCGTCAATCAACGTCTGTCCCGGCTTGCCGGTCTGTGCATTCACCATTTTGATGGTCAGCTTTTCCACTTCAACGCCCGCGCCGACATCTTCCTTACCATAGGTGACGTCTATCTTCATAGACTTAGAAAGCGTGTCGATCAGCGTATTGCGCTGGTCCCGCAGCTCAAGCGCAGCATCACCGTTGATATCCGCAATACGAATCTGCTGATTCAGCTCTTGAATCTTTTGGAGCACATTATTCGTGTCCTGAATATCCTCATTATACTTCTGCAGGATGTTATCATAAACCTGCTGCAAGTTGGATGCACTCGTATTAAGCAGTGTGCACAGATCCTGTGCAGATTCACGCATCAGCGTTTCAAATTCCTGTTCGCCCACATGACTGCCCAACTTGCGGATATTGCCCAACAGGTCCTGCAACTGGGTAACAATGCCCTTTTTATCAACATTGTTGATGACGCTTTGCAGCTGATCGAGCACATTGAGCGTGGCATCGGTCGAACCGACGCTCGACATCTCTTTGCGGAAGCGGATATCCAGATACGGGTCACGTAACTGCGATACGCCCGCGAGCATTACGCCCGAACCAACCGAAGCCGAGCTGCTGGAATGGTACAATCCTCCACTATTCGTAATGAAGCTGTACTGATCGAGCTGCTGACGGGTATATCCCGGCGTATTGATATTGGAAATATTCTGTCCGGTCACGTTGAGCGCCATCTGACTGGCGATCATACCGAGACGCGCTACTGTAAACTCACCAAAACTCGCCATATCGGCGGTACCTCCTCTTCAATCATGCGTGGAAATCCGTGTGTGCACCGTTGACAGAAGCCGTCTGCTCCTTCGTCTGCACCGGATCAAATCCCAGATTTGTCATCATACCTTCTACTTCGTGCAAGCTGCATTCCAAAGCGGAACGTGCCACTTCAGCCGCACTTTGCAGAACGCGGTACTGTGTGGTCAGCGCTTCTCCCGCGGCTTTGATCTCCTGACGCATTGCCTCGTCCGGCACATGCTCCGGCAACTGCGCCAGCCGGATGTTTTCCAATCCAAGCTCCGCCTGCAGCTTGATTCTGCGCTGATCCGCATTTCGCAGCGCCAGAGACAGCGCCTGCTCCTGCTTCATACACTCGCCCAGCTTTTCCAAATCATCCGTCCGCACCGCAGCTGCAACCGCCTTCTGCGTATTCGTCAAATCCTCCAGTGTGCGTGTGAGGTCACGAATCAGCTTTAACATATCCTGAAAGCTGCCCGCCATCAGCACACACCTCCCAGCAACATAATCTGTGCCGCCAGACTGTCAATGTTGATTTTATAATCACCATTTAAAACCTGCTGCCGAACCTGCGGCACTTCTTCAGATTGCTGCGTCCGCACTTCCTGCGCGAGGCGGCTGGACAGCTCCATGGCAAAACGCTGATCCTGAGAGTAGTGTGTGGCTTTCAACTCCACACTGTCATATTGTCCGGAAGAGCGGTACTGCCCCTCCACACTTTCCATTTGCATGTGTGGCCTCCGGAGAGGGGTCATTCCTTCTGTTTTCGAAACCATCATCATCGGTCAACTCCTCTGTTCCTCAATACTACCACATAGCTTTTGTTGCTACAGATATTTATTTTATCGGAAAGAAACAAAAAAAAATAAGCGTTAAACTACATTTTTTGTTTAACGCCTATTTTTTTATTTTATGAGATTGACTCAGAGATGCGAACCACCCAAATGTCTTACCAGTACACCTGCGATATTTTCGCATGATGCCTGCTGCATTACCGCACCGATATTGTGCGCAACCATCGGCATGCCGTAAACCACACAGGAATCCTTATCCTGCCCTATCGTATAGGCACCCTTCTTACGCATTTCCAACAGACCCTTGGCACCGTCACTGCCCATTCCGGTCATAATGATACCCACCATGCGGCATCGAACATTCTGCGCCATTGACAGAAACAGCGCGTCTACCGACGGACAATGTCCGCTTACCTTTTCCCCCGGCATACAGGAAACCGTATATCTGGTGCCGTTGCGCACCACGCGCATCTGCTTATCGCCCGGAGCAATCAACGCCTGCCCCCGCACGATTTCATCCCCGTTCTCCGCTTCCTTCACTTTCATCTGGCAGATACGGTCCAGCCGCTCCGCATACATCTGCGTAAATCCAGGTGGCATATGCTGCACAATCACCATGCCCGGAATATTTGCAGGCAGGCGGCGCAGCACTTCCAGAGTTGCCTCAGTTCCGCCGGTCGACGCTCCCAAACCGATAATCACATCGGTAGGCGCTACGCCCATTTTAAGCGGCAGAGACGCAATCCGATTGTTGGATGCAACCGGCCTCAGCGGCGAACGGCGCACCCGCGCACACGAAGCGACAACGATTTTATTGGCCAGCGCTTCGATAAACCGGTCGTTTCCTTCAGTTCCATCCGGCTTTCGCACAAAATCCACCGCACCAACTGCCATTGCATCAAAAACACGCAGATTCAAAGACGAAACCAGAATAATCGGAATTGGATGAATCGGCAAGATTTCCTTGACAAAATCAATGCCGTTCATCCCCGGCATTTCTACATCCAGCGTCATAACATCCGGATTGAGGATAGGGAGCTTTTTGCGGGCGTCCATTGCGTTGAACGCCTCCCCTACCACTTCAATATTGGGATATCGAGACAGGCCATTCTGGATGATACGACGCGCAAGCATTGAATCATCTACAATCATCACACGAATTTTCTTCGTGTTAAATCCCATTGTTCCCATCCTTTCAAGCCTTTTGGAACGTTGCCGGACGCAGAATGCGATACGGGCTGTCCTTGCTGATATTCTCCGAATGGCCAATCAGCAGGTAACCGCCTGGATTGCTCGCATCATAAAACCGCTGTATCAAAGCATCCTTTGTCGGCTGGTCAAAATAGATCATAACATTCCGGCAGAAAATCACATCGAACTTAAGTTTAAAACGGATTGGATCCATCAAATTAAAGGTCCGGAAAATTACATTCTTACGAATCTCCGGCGTTACCGTATAAAGCCCGCTGCCATCTTGCCGCCTGATAAAGTACTTCCTGCGCCATTCGGGCGGAATATCTGCCGGGAGCTCATAAGAAGGATCCCGCGCTTCCGCCAAGGCCCTCTGTGAAATATCCGTAGCCAATACACGGGTATCCCATGCCGCAGCCTTCGTGCCGAAGTACTCCTTGAGACACATGGATATATTATATGGCTCTTCGCCCGTCGAACAACCGGCACTCCAAATCGAAAGCACCTTTTTGTGCTCGTTACGCTTAGTAATATCCGGCAGGATCACTTTCATAAAGAAATCATAGTGATCCTTTTCACGCATGAAGTAAGTATAATTTGTTGTCAATTTGTTCAGCACAAATTCTATCTGCTCCTTATCCTTTTTGTTGAGCAGATCGTCTACAAACTCCTTGAAACTGGTATAGCCCTGCGCTTGCAAGGAAGCGGATAGCCGGCTGTTGATGAGCAATCGTTTCTGTTTCAGGTTGATCCCGTAATTGTCCTGCATAAAGCGAACCATCCGGTGGAAATCTGAATCAGATAACTGCATCATATCTCAACACCCCTTTTGCATGTATTTCGCAAAACCGTTTTCAGCTTTGCAGCAGCAGCGAACAATCCAGAACCAGCATAGTGCCCGACCCATCCGGCATTGCGCACATGCCCGACACGTACTTCTGCGCATTGTGCGCCGGCATCGGCAGAATGGTTTCTACCGGTATATCGATAATTTGATTGACTGTATCCACCAAGATGCCGATTTGCATCTCGTTCACATTCAAAACAATGATGCAATCTGTATCAACCGGCATAAGGCTCAGGCGCAGGCGCATATCAATCAGCGGGATAGTCTGTCCGCGCAAGTTAATAATACCACGCACATAATCCGGCACCATAGGAATTTTGGTAATGGGATAATTGGTGATGATCTCAATGACGCTTTCCGCTTCAATACCGAACATCAGGTTATCGGTCTGAAAGGTCAGATATTTTTGGGTTGCAACTTCGGTTAACTCTTTCTTATCCAGCTCAGCCGCCTGCTCCTCTTCTGTGGCAAACAGCATATTTTCATCAGACATGTTTGATTCACTCCTTCTCCGGCGTGCGTTTGACGATCAATAACCCGCAAAACCGGTATTTGATGTAAGCAGGCTGGCAACATCCAAAATCAGGCTGATATTGCCGTCTCCCAAAATGGTGCAGCCGACAATACCCGCTTCTTTAATTCCAAAGCTGTTCAGATACGTCGGCAGCGGCTTGATGACCACCTGCTGCTCGCCAAGCAGTTCATCGACAAACAGGCAGTAGGAGTTTTCGCTGGTTTCCACCCACACGAAAATTCCGTCGTCCGTTTTGCTTGCTTTCGGCTGCAGCCCATACAGTTCATGCAGACGCACGACCGGATAGAAATTATCCATCTTGCTGATCATTTCGCCCTGCATTGCGTCATGAATGACTTCCGCCTCGGACGCATTAAAGGACTGGCGGATGTTCTGCAGCGGGATGGTAAAGATAGAATCGCCAACCGAAACCTCCATACCGTCCATAATCGCCGTAGTCAGCGGAATTTTAAGCGTCGTGCAAGTGCCCTTGCCAAACTCGCTGGTCATCAGCACAATACCGCCGACAGACTCAATGTTCTTTTTCACCACGTCCATACCAACGCCGCGGCCGGAAAATTCCGTAACCTCCGTATTAGTGGAAAAGCCGGGCATCATCAGGAAATTTATAATCTCACGCTGGCTGTAATCCGTATCCGGATTTGCAAGGCCCTGCCTGATAGCTTTGCGCAAAACCGCATCGCAGTCCACGCCTTCACCGTCATCCTCAATCCGGATGATAACCTCACTGCCCGTATTCTGCGCGGACAGGATGATTTCACCCTCCGGATTTTTGCCCGCTGCAATGCGCATCTGCTCATCCGGCTCAATACCGTGATCCATGGAGTTACGAACGATGTGCATAATAGGATCGCTGATTGCGTCCACAATCGTCTTGTCAATTTCCGTATCCTCGCCGATGATGGTCAGCTTCGCGCGGCGGCCCAGCTTCTGACCCATATCACGAACAATACGGCGCATTTTCTGGAACGTACCGGAAACCGGCACCATGCGCAGCGACATCGAGATATCCTGCAATTCGTCGGTCAGCTTGCGCAGCTGCCGGGCGGATTTATTAAAATTATCCATCTTGGCAGCGTCGATCTCCTTGAGATCGGGCGACGCAGTTACCATAGCCTCCGTGATAACAATTTCCCCCACCACTGCCATCAGTTGGTCGAGCTTGGACAGGTTGACGCTGATAAGGCTCTGCTTAATCTGATGATGGGCCTGATTATGTGCGTTGCTTGTTTCCGTCTTGGTGCTCTCTGCCGCCGGCTCCGCTTTCTTTTTCGGCGCCGGAGCAGCTTCATGCTTCGCAGGCTCCGCAGCCTTGGCCGGCTCACTTGCCGGTTCTGCCGGCGCCGCAGGCTGCGCCGCGGGTTCCTCATCGAGTTCCTGAAAGTTCTTGACAAAGCCCAAGCCGCTCACTACCTGAATCGCCTGCTTGCGGTCATTGTCCGAGCTGAAATGCATCACAAAGCCATTCTCAGCGATAGATTCCGACAGAGAAGAATCGTTTTCCAGGTTTTCCGGTTCATAGGTAAACTCCTGCATGCACTGGTCTTTTACATCGCTGACCGCCATAAAAGCGCGCAGGTTTTCCATCCCACAGCCTTCATCCAAAAACACACGCAACGAATACCGGTGGTCGGCATCCGCCTGGCTGGTTTGCGCCGCAGGTGCGGCCTGTGCAGGCTGTGCCTGTGCCTGTGCTTCAGCTGCCTCTCCGTTAATTTTGTCGATGAACGTATTAATTGTATTTAGGAAATTGTCGATATTGTTAGAAAGAGGTTCTCCGTTCTCGATCTTGCTTACTTCACTACGGAAGTAATCAATCGACTTGAATAACAGGTCAAACAGCTGCGGCCGATCCTGTTCCGGAATAACCTCCATCGTTTTTTCACGAATCAAATAGAACAGATCCTCAATTCGATGCGCAATTGTCATCAGAGGTTCAAATTCCATCATTGCCGCAGAACCCTTTAGGGTATGCATGATACGAAAGATTTCATTTACATCATCTTCCGAAAGCGTGTCCGCCTGTTCGGCCGACAACATAATATTATCAAGCTGTTCCAGCAGTGTATTTGTTTCATACAAGTACATTTCCAGAACGCTATCGCTGTTATTTTCCATAAAATGAACGCCGCCTTTCTGAATTTTGAATAACCGTGTTTATTATAAATTCGACCAAATGCGGCAGGAATTAAGGCAGCATGCAAAACATTACAAGAATTTCTATGGAAATGGAGCCTTACTATGCCAAACATTACAAGCGTGACCAATCCAGTTCCGGGGCAGGAAGGCAATACATACCGGTCCCCCATCACGCCAAACGACACACAAATTCAGAACATTCCGGACCCGACGCGCGTCGGGCGAGCGGATGCCCGGTCGGACCGTCAGGATACGGCCAATATGGATGTCGGACGCCGTTACGACTCCTATTTTCAAACGTTTCTGCAGGCGCTGCGTTCCTCCGGCTCGATTACCGAAACCGCTGCGCGTTTCCTTATCGCCCATTCGGGTACGCTGGTGCTCTCCGGACTTTCCCAAGGCATTGCGCAGGAACTTTCCCAGTTTATGCAAATGCTCAGCGTCGGACCGGAAGAGCTGCTCGCTCTGCTGCAAAACCAGATGTCCTCCGGCGCGCGCTTCAGCGGCAAGTTGTTCGATGCGCTGCGGGATGTTTTGCGGCACAACCCCTCTGCCGGCTTGAAAACCGATATTTTGCAGTTTCTCAAGCGATTTAACGACTTTTCTTCCACCTCCCATATCGAGCGTAATTTACAGCGCACTATTCGGCAAATGACATGGTTTATGCCGAGCCGCTTCAGCAGCACGCTGGAAGGCCACGCCACTCAGCTCGAGCAGCTGCTCGCCAAGGGCGACCGGGGCGGTGTACTGCAGCTCATGCAGGGCACCGTTCTCCCTTTCCTTTCGGACTATGTTTCCCAGATGCATGACCGCGGCATCGCCCGCAGCCTGTTGAGTATGCTGATTCTCGACATTGCCCGCTACGAAAACGGCAACCCGCAGTCCATGCTGCAATCTTTCTATCAGCTGCTCGGCTATTCCTCCATGAAGGAGCATTTCGGACAGATGGACAGCAAGCAGTTGATTCGTCTGCTGCAGGAAAGCGCAGCCTCAATCAATAACAACAACAATCCGATTGCCGACCATCTTTCACAGATGTCTGCCGCCGCCCTGCGCAGCGAAGGTAATGCAGATCTTCGGCAAACCTTCCAAGCGCTCGTTGATTCTATTCTGGTCAATCAGAGCGTATATATGCCGCTGGCGCACGCCATGCTGCCGGTGGAGATGGACGGCAGAATGATGTTTTCCGAATTGTGGGTCGATCCAAACGCAGAAAATGAAAACGGTTCGTTCTCGCAGGAAAAATCCATGCGCATGCTGCTCAAGTTTGATATACAGGAACTGGGCATGTTCGATCTGGTGCTGACCTATCATGACGGCACCGTGGATGCCTCTTTGCACTGCCCGCCGCATTTGGAGAAGTTCACCGAGCAGTTTGAACAGAAAATGGCGGCGCTGGCCGAGCAGGATGGACTGAAGGCAGCCACCATGCGCGCCGCTCCCATGGCACGGCCGCTCGCTATTTCCGAGGTATTCCCCAAAATATTTGAAAGGAAGGACAGCATCAATGTCGCAATATGATGGCAGTCGCAAGGCAGTAGCCCTGCAATATGAAAACGGCTCGCCGGCCCCCGTTGTGGTCGCCTCCGGCATGGGCTATCTCGCAGAAAAAATCGTTGAGGTTGCCGCGGAGAACGGTGTCCCGGTTTACGAGGACACCTCGCTGGCCACGATGCTTTCCCAATTGCAGCTCGGTCAGGAAATCCCGGAATCATTATATCGGTTCATCGTGGATATTTATGTATATTTCCTGCATTTTGACCCTAACAACCCGCAAAAGCCGCGTGTTCCGGTTTCCAAGGATGCCGCGGTACCTAGCAAGGAGGCGACTGAAACATGAACCGAAGAGGAGCCGAAAACGAAAAGTTCGTTTTTCTGGACGATAATCACCAAACGCTTGCCAGTGCTGTTCTGCTCGGGCAGCAAGGCCAAATCAAGTCATTCCGTCTGATTTATGCCCCGAACTGCGATTTGCAGGCGCTCTCGTCTTTTAATGTACTGAGCGTCAATTCCAGCGAATTCATGGCCTGGCGCGGCAGGATTCAGCAAATTCGCGGCGATGTTCTGGACTTTATCGCGGAGGAGCGAATTGACTCCCGTCTGCGTAGGCATTTGCGTATCCCCATGGCATTTCGCACCTACATATATCCGCTACACGGCCACGGCACCCGTCTTCCGATTATCAGCAAGGATATCAGCTGCGGCGGCATTGCTCTGTATTGCGTCACCCCGCTCAAGACCGGTGCGAAGTATGAAATTGCCCTGCCCTGCACTGAGCCTCCCATCATTGTCCAGCTCGAAATCCTTCGCGTCCTTTCCAAAGAGAAGAACCTGTACGCCTGCCAGTTCATCGATCTGCTGCCCCAGGAGGAAGCAATGGTTCAAGAAAGTATTTTTGAATATGACCTGCACCATCACACTGCGTAGGCCTACCGCGAATCCAAAAGAAAAGGTGTTGTAAAGAATGATGTATTTCAAAAAAACGTTTTTCCCTATTCGGAAACGCGCATGTGCGTTTCTACTCTGCCTATGCATGCTACTGGGCTTTTTACCAGTTTTTACCCCAACTGCACAGGCCGCGGCATCCAACTATTATCTGGACCGGCTGGTGTCGTGGGATATCATGCGCGGCGACCAGGAGGGTAATCTGGAGCCGAATCGCTCCATCACGCGCGCAGAATTTGTCACCATGCTCAACCGAACTTTTGGTTATATCAAAACCGGTGCGCAGCCGTTCCGCGACGTAGTAACCCGTGACTGGTATTATGACGATATCAGCGCAGCGTATACCGCCGGCTATTTTCAAGGCACCTCCAAATCGACCGCTTCTCCCAACGCAACACTGACGCGCGAAGAAGCGACTACGATGCTGTGCCGCAACTTGATGCTGCAACCCATTTCCGGCGAGAACCTGTCGTTTACCGACAGCCGTCTGGCCAGCAGTTGGAGTCGCGGCTACATCAAAGCTGCTGCGGATGAAGGCATTCTGCGCGGCGATCCGGGCGGAAAATTCCGTCCCCTCGACAATATCACCCGCGGCGAGGTTGCCATCATGCTGGTTCGTGTGATCGGCACGCCCATTCAGGATCCCGGCACCTACTCAACCAGCGTTGCAGGCAACCTGATGGTCTCCTGCTCGGGTGTCACTCTTGAAAACATGACCGTTACCGGCGACCTGTATATCACTGGCGGCGTCGGGCTGGGATATGTCACGCTTAATAACGTGACTGTATACGGCAAAATCATTGCCAGCGGCGCTGGCGAAAGCAACAAGGGCGATTGCAGTATCATTCTGAAAAACTGCACTGCCCCGGAAATGATTGTCGACAGTCCCTCCAACCAGTATGTCACTATCCGCACGGTTGGCAACACTGATATTGACAAAGTATATGTCCGCACCGACACCTATCTGGAAGGCAAATCTACCGGACGGCACGGTTTCCAATATATCGAGGTCGACGGCGAATCCGGCACGCGGCTCGATTTGGCCGGCAATATCCACGAAGTTGTCACCGTGGCACCGAAATCCGAAATCAACGTCGGCAGCGGCACGGTGAAAAAAATGACCGTCGATGAAAACGCGGTCGACTCCACCGTAACGATTGCACAGGGCGCGGCGGTAGAAGAGCTGAATCTGGATACCGGAGCAGCTGTGACCGGCAAGGGCGCCATCGGCACCCTGAATGTCAACGCACCGGGCTGCAAGGTGGAAATGCTGCCAGATGATATCAACATCCGTCCCGGTATCACCGCCGACATTCACGGCATGAAAATGGACAGCACGTTGGCGGATCAGATTTCTGATTCCCCCCGCATTTTGAGCGGCTATCCGCGTATGGATGACATTGCACCGACACAGGCCAAAACCGCTTTCACGACCAACAAGCCCGGCACCATTTACTGGGCAGTTCGCCTGAGCGGCGACGGTCCTATGGCTGCCAACGACCTAATCAAACCGCCTACTTATGGTGCCAAAATTGTTAAAAACGGCAATCTTGCTGTGAAAGATGCAAACGAAGTACTTTCTCAGGCAGTTAACGGCTTAAAGATTGACACCTCCTATGTTCTATCCGCCGTACTGGTAGACAGCCGCGGCGACCAGAGTCTCGTCAGGAGTGTCTACTTCACCACTCCTGACAACAGTAAGCCTGATTTTGCTTCCGGTTACCCGAAGGCAGCCACCATCGAGGATACTTATGTTGACTTTGATGTGGCAACCACTAAAACTTGTACTCTTTACTGGGCGATCTACAAAAAAGGTATGCCCGCCCCCACCGCAAACGACTTCAAGGACGGTTCACTGAGCGGTGCGATTGATTCCGGCAGCCGCAAGATGATCCGCAGCGAAGAGGACAGCATCCGCATGGGCGATGTGATCGAAACTGCCAAGAATGCGCTTGCTGAACTAACGGATTACGATGCTTACTTCTTCTTGACCGACAGCATCAACGACTCGTCTGTGAAAAAGGTTTCGATCACCACTGCTGATCGCACCCCTCCGGAATTCCTTAACAATTATCCGCGCATCAGCAAGATCGACAAAACTGCGCTGACCGGTGAAGCAGCCATCAATGAGGATGGTAAGGTCTACTGGGCAATCGTCAAGCACGGTACGGACTATCCGGTCGAAAACGCCGCACTGGATGATGCTACTGCCAGAGAACTTGACCAGAAGCTGCAAATCAAGGGTGGCATGTATGCGCTTAAGAGTGGTTCCTTTAACGCCAAGAAAAATACTGCCGCTTCGTTCAATATGTCCGGCCTGGAGGCGGAAACCGCTTACGACATTTATTTTGTCGCCGAGGACAATTCCGGCAACCTGTCTGCCATCAAGGTTTTGGAAAATGCCAAGACATTGGATACCAACACACCAAAACTGGTAGAATTGCGTTTTTCTGAGGCCAGCGACGAAGGAATTCCGCTTGCAGATACCGACATCACGCTCGTGTTCAGCGAAGATATCTACAGCACGCAAACCAAGCTGTCGCTGGTGGAGATGTTTGAATCCGACAAGGTTACGTTTGATGTTGCCGGGAGCAAGGATGGCAAAACCGTTACATGGTCAACGGTTATCGACGGAATGTTCACTCTCAACAATTTGGACATCACAGACCCGGATAAGAAGGTGCCACTGAATCTTGGCTCTCCCACCGGCACCGGCAAAGATAATATGACCGTTTCCCTTAACGAAGACGGCCAGACCGAGGTTACGTTCCATAACGCAGCACTCAATCTGCTCAGCGGAACGCGGTATCAGTTTGTTCTTAACTTTATCACCGACTCTTCCAACAACAATATGGGCCGGGATACCAAGTCTGACGAATTCCGCATCATGGATGCACAAGTGGATTTCAATGAACTCGAGACTGTCACCATTACAGCGGATGGCGGCTCTACTGTTCCAGTAGACACCACGTTCTCCATGATCCCTTATGCCAACAGTACTGCTAACGCGTCGGATAATACTCGCTACGACGTAATTATTGCATCGGATACCACAATTTCTTTCAATCTGTATCGACGAGAGCATAATGATAGCGCCAAATGGACAAAGGTCAAGACCGCTCCTATTTCCATCTCTAATCCCCCTACCGAAAAATGGTCCGGCAGAAGCTACAACAAGGATATTGCCGGATGTACAGAACCTGAAGATTATCCCGTCCTGAAAAACCTGACAACCGGCTACGACTATGCAATTGAGTTGACCTCCATCAATGAAATCGCTGAAAAAGATAAATGGGATGCAACCGTCAACCTATATCTATTCTGCGTTGCCGGTTCTCCGAGCAATCTGCGCAATCTGGTACAGGGCGATGTGACAGAATCCATTTGGCAGCAGCGTGTAATCACCGGTAAAACTGTATCCTCCATCGGCAATCCCTCCAATTTCAGCATTGAAATTGTCCGTTCTAACCAGAGCGCACCGAATTTTAACCAAGCATATCCGCGCATTTCGCCGGGCGACTCCCTCACGACGATAAGCTACCAGCTTGACCGAGCAGGCGACGTTTATTATGTTGTGGCACCGGAAAACAATCTACCGCCGAGGAAGAAGGACGGCACAATTATAGATACTGAACACGGGAAGGACTGGGTCCTTGAACCATCCAAAAACCCCGGCGGCATCTTGAATCTTGGCAAGCTCAACGATGATACAGCTGCGTCAACGGTTCTCCCGGCAGGCCCGCGTAACATGGATATCACCCTCCCGAATGCCAGCCAGATTATGAACCCGTCTCAGTTCACCAACGACGCTGGATATCGCACTGGTAAAGTAACGTATTCCGGCGCCGGCACGGCGACCATCCAGATAGAAAATCTGAATGCGAACTCCAAGTATTATATCTATTTTGTTCTGAAGGGTTCCTACGCGCTGCCATCCAATGTAATGTGCTATAAGTTCTCCACAACGGATGTGGTATCTCCCAAACTTCAGGCAAACGCACAAAACACCAATGATGTTCGGTATCAGGTTTCGTCAGCAACATCCGGTACCATCCTGATAGATACGTACTGGGCGCTCTATAACGCGAACAAAAACGGTCATCCCTCTATTTTTGATGATTCGATCACGGTAAAAGGCAAATCCATGACAATCCTTGAGGCCATGAAGGATAACACATTCGACCTCAATGCCGACAGCGACACCAAACAGCAGGTTTGGGATGCCTTAACCGGTGACGGTTCCGGTTATCAGAACTCGCAGTCTGGTCAAAATCTGAATGTCTCTGCGGGCGCTGAATGGGTTTCCGTCCAAAACTTCTTGAATTCCGAGAAATTGCAATACAACAATACCTATGTTTTCATTGTTGCAGCTCAAAACAAGCAAGGCGGCAATCCTGTATTCCGGTCTGTAAAAAACATTATGCGTGTAGATGCGCGTGGCCCTCGCATTGAGAGCATCCTTACACCGCCATCCACGAGTTCGCTTGCTCACCGGTACAGTGGCATTATCACCGTCACCTTTGATAAAGTACTCTATGTTCGCAAGAGCGATGACAGCGATGTACCATATCGTTCTGGAAATACAACAGATGCCTATCCGCTCGGCGCAGGCCTGTGCTCTATCAAAAAGGCTCATTCGCAATCGCTTTCTATTACATGCCAAAACATTCCCGCAGGCAGCATGATCGAAATTATGCCCCATGGGCCGACGGATGCAGATAAGGCGATGACTGACAATCCTTTCCGAAGCGAAAACGGTTATTCCAGCCAACTGAAGCCTATCCGTCTGCTCCTCCAGGAAACCGTCAACGACGGAACACCCACCTTCCAATTTGTTATCAGCGCGAAAGGCCTAGACTGTGACGGCATGACATCGGAAATCATCCCCTCGTAAACCCATACAAAAAAAGAAGCCCACGCGGGCTTCTTTTTTGGCACTTTCCCTGTTCGCTTTAATTTTACTTTAATTTTCCCAATAGATAATATATAATATCAATGGGTATAAAATCTTCCTGAAAGGAGAATGCAGCGTGAAGACCATTTGGGAATTTTTAGAAAACTTCTATGCCGGTGTTTATGTCGCGGATATGAACACCTATGAATTGATATACATGAATGCCAAGGCTCGAGAATGGTTCCAGATCTCCGCCCCTGAGGAGTATGCGGGAAAAAAATGCTATGCTGTTCTTCAAAAATTCCGCATGCCCTGTCCGTTCTGTACCAATACACAGCTGATAGACGATCAGTTCTATGAATGGGATTACTATAACCCTGTTATCAATAAGACCTTCCATCTCAAGGATTATATCATCCAATATGAGGGACAAAAATGTCGTATTGAAATTGCCATTCCCGATGATGCGGTTCTCAAAGCCAAAAACGGCAATGCGGATGACACTGAGATGAATCCGGACTTTTTTATCAACAAATGTCTGATGGCCACGCATTCTGTATCCGACCCTTCCGTATCGATAGGGCTGATGCTGCAGTATATTGGCTCGCAACTCGGTTGTGAAAACATTTTTCTCTATGAGCGAATGGATAACGGTGAATTCCTGAGCACTTATCATTGGGCTCCCACATCTACTGAGCATCCCTTGAATCTTTCCCTTCAAGTGGAGTACCCTCAGCACCTTCAAAGCCTATACCGCAACGAAGTTTTGATTTTCAGTGACAGCGATGATCGTTTGCCATCCCCTTCCCAATTTTCGTCACAACAGGATTTTGCAGACATCCATACGCTTGTACTGTCCCCTGTGCTGTCCAAAGGCCGAATTATCGCGCTGCTGCGTCTGGATAACCCATCGGTACAGCACATTCGCAAAATATCCGGCACCATCAAGGTCTTATCGCACTTTATGGGTTCCATCTTGGTGCTCCGGGATCTGATGTCTCATTTGGAAGAACTTAGCTACCACGATTCCATGACGCAGCTGCTCAATCGACATGCGCTCAACCAGTATATCAGCAGCGAGGATTATCAAAAGCGAAAAACGCTTGGTTTAATTTATTGCGACCTGATTGGCTTGAAGCGCATCAACGACAACTTGGGTCACAACAACGGAGACCGCCTGATTATGCAGGCCTCTCACATTTTGACCGAGCTATTTTCTTCCAAAAATGTTTACCGCATCGGCGGGGATGAATTTCTGATCATCTGTCAGGATATCTCCCATAAGGGTCTGGAAGAACAGGTGGAACAGCTCCGCGCCCGTGTTGCACAGGATAATTGTGCACTGTCCATTGGATACACTTGGTCGGATTCTCCCGAGGATGACTTTTCCCAACTCATGACGCTGGCTGACGACAGCATGTATCGAGACAAACTGTCCTATTACGAAAACCAAAAAGCGCATGAGCCGCATATCGAGTCCTCCAGATCCACTGCGTTTCAAGCGTTCCTGCAAAACTATTACTTTGACGCCGAAACCTTTTTCCATTCCATTGCCATGCCCGAAGCGCCGTTCTACCTGTATTGCGGTGACGTTCAGCGCAATATTTACTATATCTCCGACAACCTGCGGGACACCTTCAACTTTGACAGCAACCTTGTCTATGATTTTGTCGGCTTGCTGGAACAGCGCATTTATGAACCGGATCGCCAGCTTCATATCAAGGACACTCAAGCCATGTTCCGCGAGAAGCGCACTTCACACAGTCTCCGCTACCGTATCTTTGACAAAAACGGTCAGCTCATTTGGATTCATTGCCGAGGGATACTCACTTGGGACGAGAGCAAAACTACGCCTTTGTTTTTCTCCGGCAGTATGATAAGTCTAAAAAACGAATCCGAAGTTGATCCCGTTACCGGCCTTTTGAATCTGTCCTGCGCGCTCAAGGATCTCGCAACGCTTTGCCGTCGGCAGGCCAAGCTTCTGCTTCTGTGCTTCAAGCTGCGGAATTTTTCCGATATCAACCTGTCTCTGGGGCGGAATACCGGAGATTCCATGCTGCGTGAAATCGCCAACCGCATGGAAATGGAGTTGGGTGAGCAGTTTGAATTTTTCCGATTGGATGGCGTGCATTTTCTGGTGTTAACACAACTCGACTATGATGTCCGTGTACTCTCCGACACCATTCGGCAAATCGTTCTTGATATTTATCGACGCAATGGTATTCACATTATGTATCCTTGCGCCATCGGTGTTTTGCACGCCCCTCAGGACGGCACCGCCCCGCAAGAGCTTATCGACAACATCCTGTTGGCGACACAAAATGCCAAGAAGACCTATTCCACAGATTTTGTCGAATTTTCCACCTATATCTCCAAAGGATACCGTGAACAAAGCGACATCAGCATGGCGCTCAATTATAGTGTAAATCATGGTTTTCAGAATTTTCGAATCGTTTTGCAGCCTCAGGTTACGGCAGATACCGGCGAGATTTACGGAGGCGAGATCCTGCTTCGATGGACCTGCCATGGTCAGGATATTCCCCCATCTAAATTCATTCCCATTCTTGAACAAGTCGGCCTTATTGTCCCGGTCGGGCAATGGGTAGTCACGCAAATCATGCAAGCCTGTCAGGAAATCTTTCTTCGTGCACCCAATTTGAAAATTTCCTTCAATGTCAGTTATTTACAGATTCTCGACCCCTCCTTTTTTGATTATATTCACAATGCCATGCTTTTATATGGCATTCCCGGACGTAATCTGATGATCGAATTGACAGAAACACATTTCGACGAAATGCCGGATTATCTGGAACATTTTATCGAACGATGTGATAAGGTCGGTATCTCCTTTGTTTTGGATGATTTCGGTACGGCGTATTCCAGTCTGCACATGCTGCTGCAGTATCCTGCCGACCTCATCAAACTGGATCGCACTCTGATGTGTGAGCTCACCTCTTCCCCTGAAAAATTGAATTTTATGATGAGTATCATTTATGCCTGCCATCGTTTTGGTAAAAAAGTATGCGTGGAAGGAGTGGAGACGCAAGAGGAACTTCAAATTGTCCGTCAAACTGAATGCGACTTTATACAAGGCTTTTATTTCTATAAGCCGCTTGAACTTCCGGATTTTTATCGTATCTTGCGCAGTAAAGATAATAAACTCACTCAAAGCTGAATTAGTTCTTTGGAAAGGATTATGAGCTATGCAAGAATATATGGATTCCATGCAGCATTATCTTGGTGCATCATGTGAAGTGCTTAAACTGGATAACAATTTTTTATTTGCCGGTTCTATCCACCAGTATGATGCCGGCGAGGACGAACTAACCGTCTCTATCCGTAATGGCAATGAAACACCGCAGGGGATTATATACCATACACCTGTCAAACTGCATGTGCAGACGAACATCGCAATGAATAAAGTGCTCCTGCTTTACGGTCAGGTATCCCGCTGTGCGGCTGATTTCTGGAAAATTGATTTGAAACATAGTTTTTCCTGTGCAGAGCGACGCAGCAGCTTCCGTCAACCGGTCACCGCCGAAGCGATTGTTTCTCGTGGCTCTGGCATGGCCTCCTCCGCAGTGGCACCCTGCAAAATGATTGACGTCAGCCTGAGCGGACTTTGCTTCAGCAGTCAGGAACGCTATCTTGAAGGAGAACAAATCTTTATTTCCTCCCTGCAGCTGCGCCGTAACGGCCCCACTCATTCCTTTTCGTGCACTGTGCAGCGGGTACAGCCGCTGGAATCCGGTGCCTTACGATATGGATGCAGCTTTAACGATATCACGGAGCGTCAGGAGGATTTGCTTTTCCAGGATATGTTCTCGCTTCAAGTAAAGGCATTCAATCGGCAATAATGAGTGCTCTGCGCAGGACTCCTATGGGATTTTTATCCAACCCTTACAAAAAGCTGATTTTTCATGCCGCATAGGATGTCAGCAATTCATACGATTTCCCGACATTAGCACCCAAGGGGCGCTGCTTTTGCAGCGTCCCTTTTCTGATGTCCGATAGTCTCTTTTGCAAAGACCACTCCCCCTAAAGCCTCGACTATTATTCTAACATGTCACATATTCAAAAAAATGCAGCAAAATCTACAAATACTGTAAATACGCCTATTTTTTGTTATATTTTGTGCGATAAGTATATATCATTTGTATTCTGAATGAGTATTCCGCACGAGATTGCGCACCTCAACCGCTCAAATTGAGCATCCATTCCGGCGGGATTGAGCACCCTTGCCGCTGTCGTTGAGCACCGCGGTAAAATGTAGATATGCGTCAGATTTCTGGCGTAAATATCTATGTGAATGCTATCCTAATAGTTGGCCACAGGGGCTGCGGACGAAAAGTTGGACCTCTGCAAGGAGGTAAACATATGTACTCTTATGAAGAACGGCTTAGAGCGGTAAAGCTGTATATAAAATACGACCACAGCCTTTCAGCTGTGATTAGAGAGCTGGGATATCCGTCACATCAGGCACTGCTTCAATGGTATCGGGAATATATAACGCAAGGTGACTTGCATGCGGAATGTGTCCGGCACAGGCGTCGGTGTAAATTCACTATGGAGCAGCGCAAGGCAGCGGTAGCATATTATCAAGAACATGGTCAAAACCTGGCGCGCACTGTAAAAAAGCTTGGATATCCCAGCAGAGCAACATTGTTTAACTGGCTAAAAGAGGATATCGGCAGAGCAACGCATCCTTGTCATTCTGGAGCCCCAGTGGTAAAATTACAGCAGGATCAAAAAGAACAGGCTGTAATCGATCTTTGCATTCGAGAATCCTCGGCTGAAAAAATTGCTTCTAAACATGGAGTCAGCCGGGCCTCTTTGTACAAATGGAAAGATGAACTGCTGGGAAGGGAACGTGAACCGAAAATGTCTGAACAGTTCGTTATTCAATCCGATGATGCAGAACAGTCTACAGAAAACCTGCGCTCTGAAGTAGCAAGATTGGAAGAGAAAATTGCTAAACTTCAACAAGAAGCTGCAAAGTATGAACAGGAAGCATTCCGGGCTCGTCTCCAAAGGGACATTTATGAGAAAGCAAGTGAACTCATAAAAAAAGAAGCGGGCATTGATCTGGACAAGCTTACGAATAAGGAGAAAGCTATCTTGATCAATGCCCTCAGAGGAACATACTCTTTGAAAATACTGCTTTCAGAAATAAAGATAGCAAAGAGCAGCTATTGTTATCAGACTAATGTTCTCAAAGCACAGGATAAATACCTTGCGCTGCGCAGCAAAATCAAGACCGTGTTTACAGAAGCGTATTGCAGCTATGGCTATCGACGAATTCATGCTCACTTAAAAAATGCAGGTATAACCGTTTCCGAGAAGATAGTTCGACGCATTATGCAGCAGGAGCATCTTATAGTTCCATATACCACGCATAAGAGAAAATATAGTTCATATAAGGGAGAAATCAGCCCTGAAGTCGACAATCTGATTCAACGTGATTTCAGTGCGGAAAGACCAAATGAGAAATGGCTTACTGATATCACCGAGTTTTCAATTCCAGCAGGTAAAGTATATCTTTCTCCGGTCATCGACTGCTATGATGGGCTCATTGTTACGTGGACTATTGGAACCAGTCCGAATGCTGAACTTGTTAACACAATGTTAGATAACGCAATAGAACAATTGTCTGAAGACGAGCATCCTATAATCCATTCAGATCGTGGCTGTCACTATAGATGGCCGGGATGGATTGAACGAATGAATACAGCAGGGCTTATAAGATCAATGTCGAAGAAAGGCTGTTCACCTGACAATTCAGCCTGTGAAGGTGTGTTCGGACGTTTGAAAAATGAGATGTTTTATTATGTTTCCTGGGCGGGCTACTCTATCAATCAATTTATCAATGCAGTAGATCAATACCTGCATTGGTATTGCGAGAAACGTATCAAGCTTTCTCTTGGCGGAATGAGTCCTCTGGAATATAGACAATCTAAAGGAATACGGACACCGAATTTATCCGCAGGATAACCATATGGTCCAAGATTTTGTCCGCAGCCCCTTACACCAGTGGCAGTACAATATTTTCCCAGACATTAACAGATGAAACCAGATTAAATGC